>OHPS01000600.1_pt1 | contig 14418 bp, 7 predicted proteins | sample 1577811 | NCBI WGS metagenome assembly OHPS01 (sample SAMEA3879552, study PRJEB24766) | human gut metagenome | biome: human-associated habitat; feature: feces | place: USA | collected 1985/1987
TGCAAGCTCCTTATAGATTATCTCGTTCACAAGTGATGATTTGCCTGAACCTGACACACCTGTTACGCAGGTGAAAGTGCCGAGAGGTATCTCAACATCTATGTTTTTCAGATTGTTCTGTGTCGCACCGATGACTTTCAGATACTTGCCGTTGCCCTGTCTGCGTTTTTCAGGGACAGGTATTTTCTTTGCACCGCTGAGATACTGTCCTGTGATAGAACGCTTGCACTTCATTATATCGTCAACAGTTCCTGCGCAGACTATCTCGCCGCCGTGAATGCCTGCTCCTGGTCCAACGTCAACCACGAAATCTGCCGCACGCATTGTGTCCTCGTCATGCTCGACCACTATGAGGGTATTGCCAAGGTCACGAAGTCTTTTCAGCGTTGCGATAAGCTTGTCATTGTCACGCTGATGCAGACCGATAGACGGCTCGTCAAGGATATACAGTACCCCCATAAGACTGCTGCCTATCTGCGTTGCAAGCCTTATACGCTGGCTCTCGCCGCCTGAGAGAGTACCTGCGGAACGTGACAGGGTGAGATATTCCAGTCCAACGCTTTTGAGAAAGCCAAGGCGTGACCTTATCTCTTTTATTATCTGCTCACCGATAAGCTTGTCACGGTCGCTTATCTCAAGGTTTTCAAAAAACTCCAGTGCCTTTGCCACCGACTTGTGACAAAGCTCTGCGATATTTATTCCACCAACTGTAACGCTCAGGCTTTCTTTTTTAAGCCTTTCACCATGGCAGGCAGGACACTTTTCATCGCTCATATAAGCTTCTATATCAGCCTTTGCCCAATCGCTGTTGGATTCCTTGTAACGTCTTTCAAGGTTTGGTATAACGCCCTCAAATTCAGCCTGATAGTCAGCCTTATAGAACTTATTGCCACGCTTTAGGTGAAGCTTCTGACCTTGAGTTCCATAAAGGAAAATGTCTATAGCGTCCTTGTCGAGATTTTTCACAGGCTCGTCAAGGGATATGCCGTAGGTCTCAGAAATTGCGTTGAAATACATCATGGCGATAGAGCCTTCTTCAAGGCTGTTCCAGCCACTGGCTTTGATTGCGCCTTGCCTTATGGAAAGGTCTTTGTTAGGAATAATAAGCTCAGGGTCTATCTTCTTGAACACGCCCAGACCTGTACACTTTTCGCAAGCACCGAAAGGATTGTTGAAAGAGAACATTCTCGGAGTCAGCTCGTCAATGGATACGCCATGCTCAGGGCAGGCGTAATTCTGTGAGAAAAGCATTTCCTCTCCGCCGATAACGTCAACTCCTACAAGTCCCCCTGTAAGCGATGAAACAGTTTCGATACTGTCGGTAAGACGGGACTTTATGCCCTCTTTGATAACAAGTCGGTCAACGACTATCTCGATAGTATGCTTTTTATTTTTCTCTATTTTTATCTCTTCCGAAAGGTCATAGGTTATGCCGTCGATACGCACTCTCACATAGCCCGACTTTCTTGCACGGTCAAGCTCTTTTGTATGCTCGCCCTTACGACCTCTGATGATAGGAGCTAAAAGCTGAATCTTTGTACCCTCGTCAAGCTCCATTATCTTATCCACGATCTGATCCACTGTCTGCTGACATATCTCTCTTCCGCAGACAGGACAGTGTGGCACGCCTATACGGGCGTAAAGCAGTCTGAGATAGTCGTATATCTCGGTGACTGTTCCAACAGTTGAACGTGGGTTTTTGGAGGTAGTCTTTTGATCTATGGATATAGCAGGGGAAAGTCCCTCTATGCTGTCAACATCAGGCTTGTCCATTTGACCCAAAAACATTCTCGCATAAGATGACAGCGACTCAACATAACGTCTTTGTCCGTCAGCGTATATGGTATCGAATGCAAGAGAAGATTTACCCGAACCCGAAAGACCTGTCATAACAACAAGCTTATCTCTCGGTATGGTAACATCAACATTTTTGAGATTATGCTCTCTTGCACCTTTTATAACTATCTCGTTAATTGGCATTGGTATTCTTTACTCTCCTTTTGGTATTGAAAAATCACATATTGGTGTGCAGGCGGGCGAACGGTGTTCGCCCCTACACACGTTTTGTGGATATATATCCGTTTTATGTTTCACAAGGCTTTTACTTCTTTTCACCCTTTAACTCCGCAATTTTATCACGCAAGAATGCGGCGTGTTCAAATTCAAGCAGCTTTGCCGCCTCTTTCATTTCCTTTGTGAGCTTTTCTATGAGCTTTGCAGTTTCCTGCTTTGAAAGCTTTGTTTTCTGCCTTGCCTCGTATTCCACCTCTTCCTTGGTGGATATCTCTATTACATCTCTTATATCCTTGACTATAGTTTTCGGAACTATGCCGTGCTCTTCGTTGAACTTCATCTGTATCGCACGACGGCGCTCCGTTTCGGTGATAGCCTTTTCCATTGAACGTGTCACGGTGTCGGCATACATTATTACCTTGCCCTCGGCATTTCGAGCGGCTCTGCCTATGGTCTGTATAAGTGCGCTTTCAGAACGCAGGAAACCCTCTTTATCAGCATCAAGTATAGCCACAAGAGTTACCTCAGGCAGGTCAAGACCCTCACGCAAAAGGTTGATACCAACGAGCACATCGAACTCGCCCAGACGCAGGTCACGGATTATCTCCATACGCTCGATAGTGTCGATATCGTGGTGCATATATCTCACCTTTACGTCAAAGCTCTTAAGATAATTTGTTAGATCCTCAGCCATTTTCTTTGTAAGAGTAGTAACAAGCACACGCTGATTTTTAGCTGTGCGCATATTTATCTCGCTAAGCAAGTCCTCTATCTGACCCTCAGTCGGCTTTACGATTATCTCAGGGTCAAGCAGACCTGTCGGTCTTATTACCTGCTCCACTATCTGCTGTGACCTTTCCTGCTCGATAGGTCCAGGGGTAGCGGACACGAACACCGCCTGATTAATATGAGAATAAAACTCATCAAAGGTCAGCGGTCTGTTATCCATTGCTGACGGCAGTCTGAAACCGTAGTCAACAAGGGTCTGTTTTCGTGCTCTGTCGCCTGCATACATACCTCTTACCTGCGGCAGAGAAACGTGTGATTCGTCCACGAAAAGCACAAAATCCTCAGGCAGAAAGTCAAGCAAAGTGAATGGCGTAGAGCCTGCGGGACGTCTTGCAAGCACACGGGAATAGTTCTCGATACCCGAGCAATGCCCTAGCTCCCGGATCATTTCCAGATCAAACGTGACACGCTCATACAGGCGTTTCGCCTCGAAGGGCTTACCGATCTCCTTGAGGAAATTCACCTGCGTCCCCAGATCCACATCGATCTGACCGATCGCCGTATTGATACGCTCTTGGGTGGTCACGAATAAATTGGTAGGATAAATATTCAGCTCATCTTGCTCATCATACTCCTCGCCTGTCAACGGATTGAAAGAGGAGATGCGGTCTATCTCATCATCCCAGAACTCGATACGGTACGCCATGCCGTCGAAGGTCTCGATCGCCGGGAAAATATCCACCGTATCGCCATTCACACGGAAACAGCCGCTTTTGAACTCCAGCTTATTATTCACGTACAGAGCGTCTACAAACCGGCGCAACAACTTATCCCGGTCGATACGCATACCCCGTTCCAGATGCGTCACTTTCTCGGCGAAAGCCGTAGGGTCTGCCATGCCATATAAGCAGGACACGGATGAGACCACGATCACGTCCTTACGACCCGACAATAAGGAAGCCGTGGCCCTCAAACGCAGCTTATCGATCTCCTCATTGATCGCCAAGTCTTTCTCTATATAGGTATCGGTAGAAGGTAGATAGGCCTCCGGCTGGTAATAATCATAATAAGAGACAAAGTACTCTACCGCATTATTGGGGAAAAACGCTTTAAACTCACCGTATAACTGAGCGGCAAGCGTCTTATTATGACTGAGTATCAAGGTCGGTCTCTGAACTTCCTTTATCACGTTAGCGATCGTAAACGTCTTACCCGAACCGGTAACACCTAAAAGTGTCTGGAAAGGAACGCCGTTCTTGATCCCTTCCGACAATGCCGCAATCGCCTCGGGTTGGTCACCCGTGGGACTGAACGAAGACGATATTTCAAAATTCATTCTTTATCCGATCTGTTGTTTAGGCATTATCAACCATAATATGACGTAAAGCAGTATACCGAATCCGGCGAAAAGAACCATCAATACCCATACGATCCGTACGATCGTCGGATCGATATCCAAGTATTCCGCAAGACCGGCACAAACGCCACCTATCATCTTATCATCCGAACGAGTCAATCTTTTCTTCTCTTCCATTATCCTCTATTTTAACAATTAGACAGTATACACGCAAAGATAATTTTTTCCTTCTAATAAAATAACAACTCCAGTCGATAATTCTTACAATTACGACAATGCCCATTGCAGGCTCTTTATAATGGGCATTATAAAGCACTTACAATGGGCATTCAACACCGCTTACAATTGCGGTTAAGCAGCCTATCGTTCCAGCAACTCTTGCAAATATTTACGAGTTTGGATCACATAATCATGGCGAGTACCATTCAGCTCACATTCAATTGTTATAGCGCCCTTGAATCCTTGTTTTTTCAACTCAGCGATCACAGCGGGGAAATCTACATCGCCCGTAGGGATCGGTACCTCACGGCCCAGCTCATACGGATTGCCAGGATCCGGATACTTGCCATCCTTCGCATGGAACTCCTTAATCAAGTTACCAAACAACTTGACCGCATCCAAGGAGTTCGACTTGCCATACATTAGTAAATTCGCCAAATCACAATTGATAAACAAATTACCCGTACCGATATCCCGGATCGCACGAATTAAAGTGATAGGAGTCTCCTGCCCTGTCTCGAAATAAATCATGACATTACGCTCCTTCGCATAAGTAGCCAAGCCACGCATCACCTCGATGAAATCCTTATACTGCACCGAAGACGGATCCTCTGGAATAAATCCAAAATGCGAGTGCATAGCCGGAATACCTGCCTGCACACAAAAATCGATCATTTTACGGTATACGTCCAACTTCTCGGAACGCTCATCGGTAGGTACCAGGCCGATCGTGGCCGGTCCTTGACGAAAATTCCACGTACTTTTACTTCCCGGCACACCAACCAACGTAGTTACCCGGATCCGATGCTTCTTGGAAGCGGCCTTCACCTGCTCCGCCAATTCCTTCGTAAATCTTTTTTCACTATAATTTAACTCACAAGAACCAAAGCCCTGCTCATGCAGGTCTTTGAAGCTCTTGTCTATATCGCATACATCATATTGGATGACACCGATCGTGATCTGTTCCTGCGCCTTCATGACTGGACCAATCAAGGCCATAGCCACCGCGCACGTCCATATATAATTCCTAATGCTCATATTCCTTATTATTCAATCTAAGAATCAATTAATTATTGTTCCATAGTCGGATTGAACGTACCTCCCCAATTATTATTCTGCTCCAAATTCGGGTTCTCGTCCAAGTAAGTTTTCTTGATCGGGAAGAAATAGAAGCTTTCCTCGATCACGAACTGGCGCTCAGCTGCCTCCGTATAAGGAACTTGATGGATTACGTAGCGGAAATCACCGGTAGTCAACTCATTCTTGGCGATCCGGTCGCGAGCGATGTTCAAGTCCATATCCGAGCCATCCGGGTTGACTGCGATCGCCTCGATACCATGTTTTGTCCAACCGGCCAACATCATCATATTACGCGTACGGCGCAAGTCCCAGAAACGATGTCCCTCATAGCACAACTCGATATGACGCTCATCCAAAATCGCCTGACGGATCTCCTCACGGCTACCCACCTTCAAGCCATACAAACCATCAGCTCCAGCCTCTATACCCGCACGCTTGCGGATCTGTTTCAACAAATCGATAGCTACATCTGAATGCCCGTTCTCATTAGCGGCCTCCGCATAGATGAACATCACTTCGGCAAAGCGCATCAAGATATAATCAATATCGAACGTCATCACCTTGTCTTGTGTCAAGGAAAGATCGGACACTTTGTAATTATACATTCCAGAAAAAATATCATTGTTGGCCGCATTGACACCCGCATTCGGATTGACACCATATTGATCGTCCGCATTGCTCACACCCAAGGCATTATACATACGGTTGTCGGCAGGTCTACCAGCAACCGGCCATTCGCGTCCGTTATACAAACAAGCCCTGTTGAAACGCGGATCGCGATTCTTCCAGAAAGCCTTCAGCAAAGCCTGCTCGTCGCCCACGTAATACTTACCCGTAGGATCGTCGTAACGCTTACCATCCAACATCGGGAAATCCTTTACGAATTCCCAAGTAGGATTATGATAAGGTTTATCACGGCTCACGGAAGCCGGACGCGTCCCATACTCCCAAGTAGCGACACGGTTCGGATTTGAATAAATAACCGGGAAGATTACCTCCGGACCTTTTTCTTGTAACCAAATATCCGCCGGATTCTCAGTCAATGCGATGCCATTCTGCACACAAAAATCATACGCCTCCTTAGCCGCCACGTAAGCCTCTTTCCAGTATGCGTTATCATACATACGTTTCGGATTGAACTGAGGAGAAGCTTTCAGTAACAAGGTCTTTGCTTTCCAAGACTTTGCGAAACACTGGTCTATACGCCCATAATCACTGGAACTACCAGCAATCTTGGCAGGCAACAAGGAAATCGCATGATCCAAATCCTCTATCATAAACTGGAAACATTCCGGCGTAGAGTTACGTTTCACGTACAAATCATCCTTATCTTTATCTTGCGGCACTTTCAAATAAGGTACGCCACCATGATGCAACACCATCCAATAATACATATAGGCACGCATGAAATAGGCTTGTCCCAACATGAAATCCACAGCATCCTTATCCTCTATCACGCTAGACTCCAGTTTAAAGATCGCCTCATTGATATGGCGGATCTTGGTATAGTCCCATTTTTTATAACTATCCCCGGTCTCCGTGATCGTACCCAAATACCAAGGAATACCCGTCACTTGATCCGAATTTTGGTCGGCAGAAACACTCCATCCCTCAAAACACTCCTCATACAGATTGTTCACGTAAGCCTGAGCCAGATTAAGGTCTCCCCAAACCATAGACTCATCGTAGGTCTCTAGGTTGTCGATATCCAACGTGTCACAGCCTGTTGTCATTCCACCTAACAAAAAGGCTGTACTAATTATCGCGTATTTAAATTGAATCATTTTCATATCTTCCTATATTATATTTAGAATGAGAAATTAAGACCAAAAGAGAACGTTCTCATCAAAGGATAAGAATCATAATATTCCTGTTCCGGATCCAAGAACTCGGTCACAGCTGAAATACAGAATAAGTTAGTAGCGTTCGCAAATACCTGAGCATGCGTGATTCCTAACGGACGAAGAATAGCCATAGGCAAATCGTAACCAATATTCAGATTCTTCAAACGCAAATAAGCGCCATTACGCATCCAGTAACTCGTATTACCCGCTCCAGACTCATACCAACTCGTACCCGTGATACGTGGATAAACTCCATCCGGATTAAGTTCCGGATCGTACACTTTATCACTCGTCCAAATCGGGAAATAAGGACGAATCGTACCACCATGTTGATAGAAACCTTTATCTACGCCACCTACGAAGCGATCATATTTTCCGACTCCTTGAAAATGCACATCCAGCGTGATTCCCTTCCACTTGATACTACCGCCAAAACCATAATTGATACGCGGCGTACCATTCTCACTCAACAAATTATACTCATCATTGCTATCAATCCGTCCGTCTGGTCCCTCCGAGTAGCCATCACCTCTCGTATCCTTATACAAGATACCACCCAGATAGGGATCTCGTCCGAATTGCTTGAAACCTTTCGCCTTCAAGGCTTCCACCTCAGCCGGATCCGTCAGCAAGTGATCGGCGATCAGACCCGTCAAGATTCCCTCAGCCTTGCCCAATTTCGACAATGCATGCAGGTTACCCCCTTCTCGATAAGTGGCATCCTCATCCAATACATCCCAACGATCACGTGCGAATCCCAGATTCAAATAGGCGGAGTAAGTAATCTCGCCATTCGCAGCCTTATCCATCCAAGTCAAGGCCAACTCACCGCCTCGCCAAGAACGTTCGGCATAGTTTTCCGGAGCCAAAGCCTGTCCGTACGTGCTTGGGAGTGTCACCGTACGCGGTCCGAGGATATCTACCTCTTTCCGATAAAAGGCATCGAACGTTCCAGACAAACGATTATTGAAGAAACCAAAATCCAAACCACCATTATAAGTAGTAGAGGTTGCCCATGTCAAGGCATAGTTCGGAGTCGCTCCAGCCACAATCGTATTTGCCAAGTTATTACCGAAGATATATTTTTCACCCAGTTTGTACTTTTGCAAATAAGAGAACGCATCCACCTTGTCTACCGGGTTCTTGCTCAAATCCATATCGTTACCCGTCGTACCATAAGAGGCACGGATCTTCAAATTACTCAACCAATCGGACGTCGACTCCATAAACGACTCTTGGCTGATACGCCATGCGGCGGACACTGAGGGGAAAAAGCCCCAACGCTTACCTTCCGGGAAGAGGGTGTTACCATCGTAACGGAAAGAGAACTCGGCGATATACTTCTGATCGAATGTATAGTTGAAACGGCCGATCCAAGAAAGGCGCCCTCCGGTCTTCTCCTTCGCCTCGCCCCAGCGCCGCAAAGCATCGGACGAATAGTTGAACATCTGGTCTAAATTCGTAAGCGGAGACTCACCTTTGGCCGATACCTCCTCGCCACCATTAGATGCCTGCTCGAATACCACCATGGCTGCCACATCATGCTTACCGAACGTATTGGCATAATTCACGAACCAGTTGAATTGCTCGGTCCACAATTGTTTAGTCTTATACTCCAGATTCTCGTAATTCTGCGAGAAGTTGAAGGTATTATATTCATTCAGATTCAATGGAGCCGGCAAGAAACGATTGCCTTGCGGATCCGCTTGCTGGAATTTATAGTTTTTCTGGAAGGTCATAAAGCGCTTCCGGTTGTAATCGTGGCCCAGATAAGAGGCCATCACTTTCGTGCTCAAACCTTTCGTTATGAAATCAAGGTTGATATTAAACGAAACGATACCGTTCAAGTTACGCCGACGTGTCTTCAAATAACGGTTTCCAACCACTTGATCCACGGGATTCCATCCCTGCCAAGAACCATAGTCTTGATAGATCGGATAGTCCGTGATGGTGTTAGCGGGCGTTCCGTCTAAGTAAGAGTCAAACGGCGTTGTCTTCATTGCGTTGAAGGTACAACGGTATAAATCGTACACCGCTTGGTCGTCATCGTCTGAGAAAGGCCAGTAGAAACGCTTATCGTTCGATTGATTCGCATCCAAGTTCACATTCATGGTTATATACTTGGTCAAATCGACAGAAAGGTTCGAACGTAAAGAAAATTTCTTATTCGCCAATGACACATACGATCCCTCCTCGGCCAAGAACGATCCCATCACATAATACTTTACCTTGTCCGTACCACCGTTCACGCTCAAGGAGTGTTTCGTATTCCAGGGATTCTGCCAAATATAATCGTTCACGTTATAGTTGATCTTATTGTCACGGAAATAGGCATACTCCTCCTCGCCATTTGGAAGCGGCGTACCTTGGAAACGAGCTACCGCATTCTGATAGTCCAAATCATCAATCGCATCCCAACGGTCGGCAAACAATTCCTGAGTCGGTTTACTAAACGCATAAGAACCTTGGTAATTAAATATCGGTTTCTGATTTTTCGTTCCTCCCTTGGTCGTTACCAACACGACACCATTTCCTGCAGCGGAACCATAGATTGAGGCGGTAGCCGCATCTTTCAAAAAGCTCATTTGGTCTATTTCATAAGGTTCCAGCAAGTCAAAAGCCTCTTTATCGCGAATCACCCCATCAATAACGAACAAAGGATCACCGAATCCTCCACGCATACGGATCTCGGATTTAGCTCCCATCAAACCAGAGTTACCCGTGATCGTAGCTCCCGGCGCACGTCCGGCCAAAGAGTTTGAAAGGTTTGTACTCGGGATCACTGATAGATCATCTGCTTTCACGTTCGATATAGACCCGGTCATGTTCACTTTTTTCTGCACGCCATAACCTACGACAACGACCTCATCCAACTTCTGTGTATCCTCTTTCAAACGGATTTCCAACGTACTTTTCCCTGCCACAGGAATCTCGCGGTCTAGATATCCGATATAAGAAACCACCAAGATTGCGTTTTCAGGGACATTGATTAACGTAAACCTACCATCCATATCGGTAATCGTTCCGTTTGTCGTCCCTTTTACAAGAATGTTCGCACCAATCACAGGTATACCGGCTTCATCAATAACGGTACCCGTAAATCTTATATCACCCTGATTTACAGAATAATTATGGGGGGGGGTATTTTGCACACCATACAACGGAGAGAACGCTCCTAACACTAAAAGCACCGTTGCTAAGTAATATTTATTATTCATAAAACTAGATTTAAGTCTCTTTTGCACTTGAATTATACTATAGATTGTTTCGAAAACATCTCATCTAAATGAGATTACCCACACGCTATTCTATCCATCTCTCACCATACCTAAAATTTTAGATTTAATTTATTAAACATCAAGGTTAACTCGCCTCAAAATCTTGTTTGTATTGAGAAGCATTTTTTTCGGCTGCAAATATAAATAAAAACCACAAAAAAACAAACAACACGATCAGGATCAACAATCCGATCCCAATCCGCGGATAGTAATTACACCCACGAACAAATCTGGCAATTAAACAACGAGAAAAAACCGGCTTCACACTTTCAGAAAGAATATAGCAAGGTTCACCAAAGAAAAGGCGAACAAACACAAAAGTGAATACACACACATATTCCTCTATCATCTCAAGCTAAATTACACACAAATTAGTTGTATTTAAATTCAGACTTTGAAGTGAAATTAAGCCTACTCATCCTCTCATTTTTTCAATTCATATAATAATAGGATTATCGTCCGGAGACAGGTCTTGTAATTCCTTGGACTCTAAAAGTACAGGAAAATACTCACACAACATTCCCGCATTGATCTCTTTCAGTAAATACTTCTCATTCCCCCAATGCGGAAAGAAGCGATACCCCTGAATGATCGACATCGGAACAGGAGCAAAGCAATAATACGATGACTAATATACAATATTTCATATCCTATTTTCCATTTTACAAGTTGAACCAATAATTCATCTTAATCATGAACGTATTCGTAGCGGGGAGTCCCCACATACGATCCAGATTACTTCCCCAGCCGGGCGAGTACCAGTTATCCCGGTTGGACATCCGGTGTTCCCATACGAAATAAAGCGTGGAGCCGGGCAAGTATTCCCAGCGGGCTACCAAGTTGGAACGGAACTCGTTGAACCGGAAATCCGGGTTGTTGAAAGCCATCCGCCCCTCTCCCTCACCGAGCGTGTAGACACCATCCGCATACGTCAAATGATCCGGATCGATACGCAGGAAACGGTTCTCAAAGGTATGCGACTTCGTATCCGCCGCTAATTTAAAATCATCGTATTTAGCGATAGAGGTGAACGGGGCGCCATAGAATTGAATGGAAATATCGGGGGTCACGTTCACTTGTAATTTCAGCGTGAGACCATAGGTCTTCTGATCCATGTGGCCCATAACATAAGCAGGGGCAGAGCCACGTGCGCCAAGCGGATGCGTCGTAGCCACATATTGCATCTCATCCGTATTCCATGCGTAATCCAGTTGCCCGGACAAATAGACATGGTTTCCCAAGCGGAAGGTCAGGCTCGGCGAGATCGTATTGAAGCGATTTCCCTCGAAATTATGATCGCCCTCGTATTTGAGCATGAACATCATTCGTTTCGCCTTATCGGTATTGAACTTAGCGGAAGTTAAGAAATAAGAACCGAAGCGAACATCCGGTCCCCCTCGCAATAAGCGGCTATCCAGCCAATTCCAAGCGAAGGTTTCCTTGACATCCCATTCATACCGGTTCATCGTCATACTTTGCCAACGCAAGGAAGCGTTGTTGCTAAAAGGAGTACCGCCGTAATTCCACATATTCTTTTGGGACAGGGTAAAAGCGTTGTACCGGAATATTTTCCAGATATCGGTCTGCCGATACATGATCTCCGTCTCATTCATCAGATAATCCGTTTCCTTCATATATCCCATATCATTCAAGTCGAAACCGGGTGACGACCAAGTAAAGGTCTCCGAGAAGTTCCATTTGGCGTTTCCTTTCCGTCCCACTTTCACATAACCGCCCGTTCCGGTCAGGGAGCGACGAGTAGGATCCACCCCCAGATAATCGGCGGAGGAAGCCCTTTGATAATAATGCGCCACGCTATTCTGCAAGGCCGTGATCGCCCCGGCGCTACCATGCAAGGAACTCAGCATTCCCTTTACATCTATATAATAAAGGCGATTCTTGAAATACTGGGTAAAGTCAATACCCGCCGTGAAAGCGTTACGCACCATGAAATCCTCCAGATAAGGCTGATCCAAGGCACGGTTTACCGAGGTCACCATACCGCCCAGCAAGGTATTCCCTTTCCAGTTCTTTTGCACACGGGCCACCGTATAGTTGGTCAAAGGCTCCACGACTTCCACATCCTCCACCCCATTACGGGTGACCTTGGAGGAGGAACGTGCCGTGACACTCTCGATCACCCCGATCGTCAAGCCTTGTCGGTTCGTCCCGGTTAATTTTAAGGCACCGATAATCGGCACATTCTCTTTCGTCTCGGCATAACTGCCCACGTTGTCTATATCCCGTGGAGTATAAGAGGGAGAGGCGCCAATCCTACGGGTATAAAACATCATATCGCTGCCGTTCGCGAAATCCAAGATATGCTTGCCCTCCAAGAAGAAGGGGCGTTTCTCATCGTAAAACGTCTCGTAGGCCGTAAGGTTCATGACGGAAGGGTCCAACTCCACTTGTCCGTAATCCGGATTGATCGTCATATCCAACGTATAATCCGAGAGGGCGAACTTAGCGTCCAAGCCCACGTTTCCTCCCCAGCTATGTCCTTTTTGATAAGGGCTGCCGTCTATCCGGGGCTCCTGCCTGTATTTACCCATCACATACGGCAAGAACTCTATGCCGCGGGGCTTGGGAACAGAGTCCATGCCGCTCATGTTACCGAACGAGAAGACATGGCCGTTATTTTTCAAGGGGATCATGCTCCAGTTCTGCACCTCGTTATTCCGACGGATAATACGGCGTACGTGCAAGCCCCAAACGCCATCCTCCGATCGCTGGTTATAGCGCAATTGGCTGAACGGGATACGCAACTCGGCGGTCCAACTGGAATCCGCCCGGTTGATATTCGTTCGTCCTTCCCAAACGGCGTTCCAGCTAAGGTTGACGTTCAACTTATCCGTTACGACCAGATCCGTCTTATTCCCTCCTAGATTGATATTGAATTCCGGCGCCGCACGATAATCATGGTAGGTGTCGAAAGCGACGCTGATCAAATCGCCCAGACTATTATCATCCCGGTTCCCGATAAAACGATTCATCTTATCCGGCACGGCGTCCTTGCAATACACGCCTATATATATATATTTATCATCATAGAAAAGTTTCACCCGGGTCGGGGATTGGGTGATCGCCCGCTCATAAGGGATAATCTGCACGAAACGATCCGACCATTCGCCTTGCTTCGTCCAGAAGTCCTCATCCAGCTTACCGTCGATCGTAGGTCTCACTCCCGATACTTTCCGGATATTATAGGTACGTTTATACGCTTTCTCAAAGGGGACGATCGAATCTTGCTGGGCTTCGCACAACAACGAGATTCCTAAAAACACGAGTAGAGTCAGATATTTCATAATGGCCTAGACTATAAGATAACAATAAGCCTCAAAGATACACACTTCTTTTCAGAAAAGAACACATCTTCCTTAGATTTATCGCAACGAAGCCGAAGGCATACTTTCCGATACGTTCAATCACGGCGTGGCCGATTGGATCTATGGCGTGATGGGCCGGCAGGCGGTCGGCCGGAGATTTTTGGATCGTTTTGAAGCCGGCAGACGGTCTGCCGAAGGATTTTTAGCTGTTTTGGGGGCGGCAGGCCGTCTGCCGGTGGATTTTTGATTGTTTTGAAGCTGGCAGGCGGTCGGCCACGTCCCCATGAATAGCGTCACGATAAAAATCAACAACCGCCTCCCAACGCCCGGTACAGCAATATCTTCTTCCGGCATAAATCGGTGACGATATCGATATGCTCCAGCTCGCTATCCAGATAACGCTCCTCGGCAGAGAGAACCTCCAAGAAACCGGTATAGCTTAATTGGAACATCTCGCCGGCATTCACCACGGAACGCTGGTGAGCAAGGGATTCTTTCTCTTTCAAGCGGATACGCTCCGTTTGGGTCTGGCTGGCGCAATAGAGATCGAGCACCTCGGTGTAAGCGTTCAA
>OHPS01000614.1_pt1 | contig 14246 bp, 29 predicted proteins | sample 1577811 | NCBI WGS metagenome assembly OHPS01 (sample SAMEA3879552, study PRJEB24766) | human gut metagenome | biome: human-associated habitat; feature: feces | place: USA | collected 1985/1987
TGGGCGAACATTCTCCTATCAGAATTGGTCATTTTGTTATTAAAATTTATAATTGCCCTCAATTTGTTCATGGTCATCTTGTTAGACACCCAATGGGTGTTACTCCTTTTATATCCACACTAAGAAGTGACCGTAATAATTATAACGATGTTCCAAATAGATATACGTTACAAGATGGAGAATATTCTTTAAGTTTTCAAGCCATTATTAATATCTCTCGCAAGAGATTGTGTAATTGCGCTAGTGCTGAAACAAGATATGTTTGGAAGAAAGTTCTAGAAGCAATAAAAGAGTTTGAACCAGAATTGTATGATGTATGCGTTCCTCAATGCGTTCGAAATGCTCATTGCTATGAAGTATTCCCTTGTGGATATAGCACTACAAAACCATTTGAAAAAGCACTACAAGAATATCGAAAAGGTGTCAATGAATAATTAAATATTCAAAATATAGAGCCATAGGAGCGTGTTTGCAATAATAGGAACAATTTATCCTATGTGTTATAAACAACTCTCAGTGTCTCTATATTTTGTTTGTAGACAATAATAAGGAGGGTTTATATGAGGACAATTTTAGTTATTTCTCAACACCCACGAGAACTCGTTAAGAAATTAAAGTGTTACCAAAGCATTACGGTTGACCTAGGTAATATTTTAGAATATAATAGCACTAATGGAAGGAGTGTTATTTTTTACCTAGTTAATAATGCTATGGATTTTAATATTAGGTTAAAAGGGATTAAGTTTCACATGATTATCGATGATGGCACAAGCGATATTTATAATGATATAGCAAATAAAAACAAATTAAAAAGATGGGTTAATAAATTCGTTGACGTTGTAGGAACTCGATATATTAATAACAAAAATACAAATGACATTATAGAAATTGTTGAAAAAGAAGTGGAGAATTATTAATGGTTGTACTCCCAAAACAATGTTATAGTTCTCAAAGAATATTTACAAAGTATTTATTGAGTGCAATAACAATAGAATTATTCAAATATAGGAATTATCATGAATATTTAAACCAACATAAGGTTTTTATTAGCGAGACATTTTATATCAACGAAGACATAGAAGTATTGGTAACGTCTTATCCAATAACAAAACGTGAAGATTTGTACAAAGTAAAAGCCAAGTTATGTTTATATGGTTGCCAAAGCTATGAGTTTGGCGGTACATTGGTTATTGAATCCACACGTGAAGATTTTGGATATTGGTTACACAATAGCATAGAGCCTATTGACAAATTAGATAAAATAAGTTATTATGAAGTTATACAATGGATAAATGAGAAAAGAGGTGTCAAGAAATATTATAACATCAACATGGACTATAGTTCAAAAAATTTTAGGCTTTGGTAAAGTCAAAGACATAAGAAGGGAGATATTTTAGAAATGCTAAAGATAGAAAAGATTAAAGACGAGATTAAAAATTTTAATCTCGCAAATGATAATTTGAGGTGTTATTTAGCAAGAGCAACGACAAAACAAAATTGTGATATACATGAATGTCATAGACCAAGCTTACGTTGTGAAGAATGTTTAAAGGTGTCACTTACAAACTTATTAGAAGAATATAAAAAACCTGTTAAATTATCAAAATTTGAATATGAATATTTAAAAGTTGCTAAAAAAGAGGGTCTTAATTTTATTGCAAGAGACAATGACGGTTGTGTGTTTTTGTATAGAAATATACCATGGAAAGACGAACTTTCTTGGGATTACAATGGCAAATTTATAATTGCGTTTGCTGAATTGTTTAAATTTGTTCAATGGAAAGATGAAGAATCATGGGAAATTGATGAAATATTAAGCAATTGTGAGGTAATGCAAGATGAATAGAATTGCAAAAGACTGGACGGGAAATAAAAAAGCCACCTTTGTAACATTGGGCGCAAGCAATCATAGTGAACACGAAAGAGAAAAGCATGATTTTTATTCAACAGACCCATCAGCACTTGAAATATTTCTAAAAGTTTATTTGCAACGTGATAAAAACACTTTATCAAACGAAATATGGGAATGTGCTTGTGGTCAAGGACATTTGAGTGAGGTTTTAAAACAACATGGATATGTAGTCAATTCAACAGATTTAATTGATAGGGGTTATGGAATAGGGGGAGTTGACTTCCTACAATACAACGAAGAAATTAATTGTGACATATTAACAAATCCACCATATAAGTATGCACAAGAATTTGTTGAACATGCTTTGAATATCCAGCAAGATGGAAACAAAACTATTATGTTCTTAAAGATACAATTTTTAGAAGGTCAAAAAAGAAGTAAACTATTTAATAAATATCCGCCTAAATATGTTTATGTAAATGCAAAAAGACAAACATGTTATTTAAACGGTGACATGAGCAAAAAAATGAGTTCACCGACTTGTTATTGCTGGTTTGTATGGGAAAAGGGATTTAAAGGAGAACCGACAATTAAAAGAATTTAAAAATCAAAGGGAGTAGAAAATGAATAGAAAAGAATATGAAGAAAGAATAGCAAAGCTAGAAAAAGAATTAAAGGAATTAAAAGAAACGAAAATTGAAGATGATGAGTTTCCAAGACTTGGAGACCAATATTGGTTTGTTAGTATGGATGGGTATGTTGTTTATGCTTGTTGGGGTGATAACTCATTTGATAATTATCGCAAAGACTTTTTAAGAATTTTTAAAACCAAAAAAGAATGCAAACGATATTTAGAAATTCAAAAAGCATTTAAAGATGAGTCTAAAAAATTTGAACCAAATTGGAAAGATGACAACGACCACAAATATTATCTTTTTTACGACCATAATAACAATAATATTAAGATTAGTTGGGGTGTAAGGATTCAACACGATACTTTATATTTTAAAAGCAGAGAAATATTAGAAGAATTAATATCACGTTTTGGAGAAGAAGATATTAAAAAATATTATTTTGGAATAGAGGAATAAAAGATGCCTAAATTTAGAAAGAAACCAATAGTTATAGAAGCAGTTCGGTGGACGGGAAGTAATTTAGAAGAAATACGTAATTTTGTTGGCAATGATTTAATTGAAAATTATATAAAACATTTTGATATAGAAGGGACATTAATAAAACAAACGCTAACTGGAATTGCAATCAACACATTAGAAGGAACAATGATGGTTAATTATGGTGATTATATAATAAAAGGCGTGAACAATGAATTTTACCCTTGTAAGCCCGATATTTTTAAACAAACCTATGAGGAGGTAATTGACGACAATAAGAAACAAAAAGAAACTTATTTAAGTAAATATCTTAGAGAAAACAATTGTTCTTACGAAGAATTTGTAAAAGACCAAGAAATGTATGATGGATTTTGTCCTGTGACTTTAGAAAGTCCATGCTCTAAAATGGATTGCATAGAATGTTGGAATCAAGAAGTAAAAGGAGAATAATATGGAAGATTTAGTATGTAGAGATGGAAGTGAATTCTTTAAATTATCTTTTTTAAAAAGATTTTTACTTGGAACAGATGGAATTATTGCTGGTGGTTGTTTTAAAAATATTTTTAACGGAGAGCATGTCAAAGATATAGATATATTCTTTAGAAATGAAACCGATTTTAACAACGCCAACAAAAAGTATCAAGATAATTCTGATTTTACCTTGGCTTATAAGAATGAGAATGTTGTTGCCTACAAAGAAAATGATAGTGGAATTGTTGTTGAATTATGCAAAAAGACATTTGGGCAACCAAAAGAATTGTTAAATAGCTTCGACTTTAGTATCACTAAGTTTTGCTATTACTATGAAACTGATAGCTATGTTGATGAAGATGGCGAGGATATATTAATTTATGATTATTATGTTTATCACCATCAAAAATTCTTTGAGCATTTATTAGAAAAGAAATTAGTATTAGATAGTTCAAATTTATTATATCCATTTAGTACGTTTGAGCGCTCTTATAGATATAGAGCATATGGTTACGAATTATGCAAAGAAAGTAAAATTCATTTAATCAACGCACTTAGACAAGCTAATAAATTTGATGAAAATGATTTATCTAAAAGTCTTTACAAAGGCATTGATTAATGATATTATAAATAAGGAGGTAATAAAAGATGGGAATTTGGATTAGAAGTCAAAATAAGTGTAGGTTAGTGGAATGTACGAGATTTGGCGTTAGTAATTGGTTTAATGGAATTTGTGATGTAATAGGATACAATTGCAATGATGCTTGTAAACTAGGAGAATACAAGGGTGAAGAAAAAGCAATTAAAGTCATAGATATGATACAAGAACACATTGCAAACAGTGACAATATATTTAGAAATGTTGCTAATGAACAAGATTGGGTAGGAGAAATTATAACACATAGCAATAATGTGTTTCAAATGCCACAAGATATTATAGTAATTGATGATGACGAGGAGGAAGAAGTATGAGTAAATTTAAAAAGATAGCTATTCTATCTATGATGTTGTTTTTATTAACTGGTTGTGCATCACAATTAAAAAATGGAACAGTTATAGTTGTTGAAAAAGAGTATCACAAGCCATATACAACAACTACATTTACTAGAGCTGGTAAGGCAATGATACCGATAAGACATCATCATGATGAAGAATATAAAGTGATAGTAAAACAGTTTGATGATGATAAAGATGAATATATTGAAGAAGGAGTAAAAGTTGACAAACAACTGTATGACAAAGTTAAAGTTGGTGATGAACTAACATATAAGTCTGGAGAGTTGTTTGTCAATAGTGATGAAGATGGAAAATAAATATCAAGAAGCGTTAGATTATATTGTAAAAAATAGTTGTAATAAAAGAGTTACTTGTAATGAATGTGATATACAAAATATTTGTAATTCTCTTGCAAAAGGCAAAATTGATACTTTGCAAGAATTAGTTGATAAGACCAAACCCAAGAAGCCTATTATTTCATATCCAATGGGAGATTGTTATTATACTTGTTCTTGTTGTGGTCATTTACTTATTGAAAAAAGAATTGTTATTTCAATAAGTGGTAAGCATTTAATTAAAGACCTTTCATATTGCAATAAATGTGGTGGAGAAGTAGATTGGAGTGATATTGATGACCGCTAAAGAAATGTTCGAGGAAGCAGGATTTGAATTAATTAAAGACGCACTATGTTTATCCTATAAAAGAGATGATGGGGGATATATTACAACACTTACTTTCGATATGATATTTAAACGAATTATCATAGCAGAATACGAAGAATACAATGACAATCAACCACAAGGTAGCACAATAATGTATATGGATATGCTTAAAGCAATTAATCAACAATGTAAGGAGTCGGGGTGGATTTGATGTTTAAGAAAATAAGAGAATTCTTTAAATTAAAGTGCCCCAATTGTGGCGGAGAAATGTGTTCTATTTTTTTAGATATGGAAATAGACAAGGTTGTTTATAAGTGTAAAAAATGCGAAAAGGAGTGGACATGATGAAAAATAAAGAAGATTGGAAATTTGACAAAAAACGTGCGGTATCTGCTTTGCAAAATTTATCTTATCATATCCTTAACCCCTTAAACGATGATAATGTGTTTGAGTTAGTTCGATTGATTAATCATTGCGAAGATTTAGAAAAAGCGCTAGATAAAGCGTGCGAAGAATTAGAAGATTTTGACATGACCTTTAATAATGCTGATTATAATGATGTTAAAAATAAACAAGAATGGAAAGAGTGGTTAAAAGAAAATGCTTAGTAAGGATAAAAAAGAATGGTTTGATTTACCAACAATAGGAAAACATGATAACGATTTTAAAGATAAAAAATTTGATAAAAAAATGGCGCTAGGACTATTAAACGAAGTCCAAGTTAATTGGTGCGGAAATTGTGACAATTATAAACATAGTTGTTGTGGTTGTTATTTTCCTAATTTTAAAAAGGAAATGATAAAGAAAATCGAAGAACATTTTGAGGCTTTGGACGTAATAAAAGAAGAGTCTGATGATATTCAAACAATAATTGACTTATTGGATAGCAAAGTTGTGACAATGGGGCATATAAATGTTGCTATAAAAAAGCTAGAAATTATACAAGATAAATTAATGGGAGTGAAAGAAGATGTTGAGTAAAAAAGAGCAATTAAAATTAGAAACAGAGTTAATTCTTTTATTAGATGAATTATGTTCTGATTGTATGTTGTATAGAGGTGTTAAGGAAAAATATGTAATAGCAAGTACGCTATTTAGAGGTAAGTTTGCGTTAGGTCGTATCGTTGATTGCAACCATATTCACAAAGCAATTGAGGAGAGCGGAAAGCAATGTTTATCACCTAGAGAAGTATTTAAAATATTTGTAAATAAGGAATGGATTGATAACGATGAGTAAAGAAGAATGTCAAAAAGCATTAGAACATTTAATTGAGTGTAAACAAAGAAAGTTATGTGATAAATGTAAATTTAAATTAAGATGCACAATGTCAAATGATGAATTAGTTATAAACCAATTAATCGAAGAACATTTTGAACTTTTAAATGGAATAGAAAGAATTATTGATAAAGCAAAAGAATTAAGTGATTCAAATGATGAACTAAAAGGATTATATTTTATTACATCATACAAACTTGAAGATTTGAAAGAAGATATGTGGGTTTATGACGGTATTGAAAAACTTATTTGCCAAATTGGATTGATTAGCAAAAATGCAATTCATAGAAAATACGTTGATGGCACAATATCCGATAGTCCATTCGAAGAAAATCGTTTCTATCCTCCACAAATGGCTAATGTGATTAATATAAAAAAGGAGAACAAAGAAAACAATGAAAGCAACAATTAATTTTTATGAAAGCGATAGAAAATTAAATTTGGAATTAATTGATATTCGATATGATGACGAGTGTGTGAAAATGAGAGCAAGTAATGTCGAAGACTCCATTCAAAGCGCTCCGTTTCCAAGTAATGATATTGAGTGTATATCAATAGTGCTTGAAAGAAAAGATATTGAAAGCATAGAAATAACAGAATTATAAGAAATAATTGGATGGTGATATGATGGATAAAGAAGTTGTTTTATTAGCATGGGAGCACATTAAAACTCTAAGAGGGTCAAATCTTGGTGATTACTATTGCCAATTTATTCATAGCGGTATTGAATTTGACAAAGATGCTATAATCATTGAAAATATGATTAATGATTATTTTAATTTAAAAGATAATATGAACGTTAATATAAAAACATTGGAAGAAAAATATAAAAAATCATTAAAACATTTAGAAACGCTCGATTGCCAACTTAATGATAATGACGTTTGCAAATATATTGATATGGTAGAGTGGGATGAGTTGATTAGTTACGAAGTAGACTTTGAAGGAAGTAACAATTAAATGGCACAAAACAAAGGAAAAGAAGGAAAGAAGTTCGAAGAGGACTTTAAGGATAGTGTTAATCGAGAAAGGTATTGGGTTCATAGACCCCCTGATACTAGTAACTCTTATAGTGGTGGAGCAACATCACGATTTACAAATACATCGCTATGTGATTATGTAGTTTATGATAGCATCGATAAAGAACTTTATCTCAACGAATTAAAGTCAACAAAGAGTACAAGTGTTCCATTTGCTACATATGACCTACAAGTCAAATTAGAGCAATTGGAGAGCGATTTAAGCAACTTTAGAGCAACAATAAGGGGCAAACAAAACGACGCTCAAAAGTCTTTTATTAAGGCTCTAAACTATGAGATTAAATTAATTAAAAGGAATGGTAATTCTAAGAGTATTAAATTACACCAAATCGTTAATATGTATAAAGATTGTAAAAAATATAATATAATTGGCTACATAATTATTAACTTTAGAGAAACAAAGCACACTTATAAAATAAATATTATCGATTTTGTGGAAAAGTTTTGGACTGTTACTAATAAAAAATCTATCAATGAGCAAGATTGTTTAGAGATAGGAACTATAATCAAGCAACAACCAAAAGGAGCAAAAAGTTCTAGATGGTTATATGATATATACCAATAACATATTGTCATGACATAAAAAAAAGAGAACTATGATTAAGTTCTCTTTTAGTTTAATATTACATATCTAAATTTAACGGTCTAATATGACAAGTAATTACAAAATTAGTTATTGAGATAGCAGACCCTAGTGCATGCGCTTTGATATTAATTGCGTTTTTAGCACTTGGTATATCCAATTCAACTTGCATTAATTCATTGTTGTCACTTGTTCCTAAATGGTTTTCAATAATAATTTTACCATCAGAAGAAACATAACTATAATTAAATGTTATTTCATCATTTTGAAAACATCTTGTTGTGTTAATTGTTTTCTTTCTTGTTCACCTAATGAATCAAGATAATCTTTTATTTCTTCCATATTTGTAACCTTTATACCAATGGTTACTTTTTGGCGCTTATTTTCCTTATCCATATAAACACCTCTTATTTATTAGTTATTCTAATCAATACCTTTAATCTACCATTATATGGAGTTATAATCGAAGTGGCATCAGCAAACCCCTCTACTGCATCTCCTGTACTACATTTACTTACATAATCAGCAAATATAAACGTTATATAATTATCAGATGATTTTACAACACTTAACAAATCGCCATTACTAAATCTCATTACCCCATTAGCATCAATCCAAGAATATCCAACTACTTCAAATGTTTGTCTAGAAATATCTAATACACTCGATGTTATTTCATAACTAAATTGAATACCACAATTAGCTTCGCTATGCGTATGGTTTGGGTAAAGAACATACTCCAAGGAAACATATTTGTAATTTTGAATATCATTGTAATGAGATACAATTTCATCAAACAAAGCATCATTACTTGTTTCCATTTGTGTCATGCTAATATTTGTGCTAGTAGAAACTTGTTTTTGTTTGCTTGATAATTGTGATATATTTTCATTTAACGGAGAAAACGTTTCATCTATACGTGGTTGTATATTATTCATATCATTTGCTGTAAGCATAAAACCATTGTTCCCACCATATTTTTCAATTAACAAGTTATACAAACCAGTGCCACCTTTGTTATTAATGTTTATACTTTGTGAATCGCTTGTCTTATAGGTGATGCCACTAGTTGGAGAAGTCCATTGTACTTGTCCTGTATTAGTTCTTTTTAAATCTTGTATTAATTCACTAATTTTTACAGCTTCTCCGCTTTTGTTATTAACATTAGGATAACTGCCACCACTATCAATTGGAAGATTTATTTTTTCATTAAGCGACATTATTAGCACCTCCTATTCTTCTATACCAATAAGTGATTCTAGCCATCGTTCCTTGTGGCGGTTGCGCTGTACTATATATAGAAAAATCAAAATAAACATAACAATTTATTTTTTTTGTATCACTTTTGATTGTTGCTGCATACCCCAATGTTCCAAGACCAGAAGTCCAAAACTCTTCATTAGGATATAAGAGTTCAAAGTGAGATACAAACAAGTTGTTTACATCGGCATCGCTTGGTATTGCGAAGCTAACACTCGAAAATGAGTCACTAGTTTTCAACAATTCTCCCTCTTGCCTTATGCTAACCATTGTGGCTAGGTCATTAATCTTAACCAAATAATCATTTGCTTGTCTATTTTGCTCGTTAATATTAGCCACTCTACTATCTATGCTAGTTACTACTTTGTTGTGTTCGTTGGATATTTTGTTTATCTCATTAGTACAATTAGTTTGATTTTCAATTATCGAATCTTTGATTTTATTATAATCATCTGCTGTCAAAATAAAACCATTATCCCCACCGTAAATTCCTAACAACAAATTATATAATCCAGTTTCTCCCTTATTATAAACATTTGGATTTTGTTCGCTTGATACAGTTCTATATAGTATTCCACTAGTTGGAGATTCCCAACTAATTTGACCTACATTACTTCTGTTTGTTTTATACATCAATTCATTAATTTTATTATATTCTCCAATTAGATTGTTTTCCGTTGGGAATACCCCCGTAGTAGCCATGGGCAAATCTATTTTTGTGTTTATTTTCATAATATTCCTCCTTTCTATGCTTATTTTTGAAACTGCAATACCATATATACATATCCAACAAGATAAAAGTTATCACTTCCAATTGGTTGTATAGAGTTTTCCAACCTACCATCTTGAATTGTTTGGAATGTCACATCAATATAGGTTTTAGATAGTTTAGAAACTTGTATTTTCGGTCTATAAGCACCAACCTCGTAAGTATAACTATCTTCGCCAACCTTAAAAGCTGGTGCAAATAATATTCCATCTTTTCCATATCTGTTTAAATTAATTTGTGTACTACTTTGCATAAAAAATCTAAAATCTAAAATTTCAGCATCCTTAGAATAATAGTTAGGATATTGACTACCCCAATCAAATCGCACACTGCTAGAACTTGGTGTTGCTCTTAATATTAATACATCTTTATCAATGTATGTTATTAACTTTGCCAAAGTTTGAGCGTTATTGTTTTGAGTATTTTTTAATGATTGTATTTGTTGTGCTACAACACTTGGATAATTGTTTATTGTATCATACGTTGTATCAATATTACTTTGAACCGACGAAGAGACGCTCGACAACTCTTTTTCGATATTGTTATAATCATCTGGAGTGATAATAAAACCATTGTCTCCACCATATAATCTAATCAATAAGTTATAAAGACCCGTTTCCCCTTTGTTATAAATATTAGCAACATTTGGATAATCAACAGTTCTATAAATAGTTCCACTTGTTTCGCTAGTGTAGGACACTTGTCCTGTATTTGACCTATTGGTCTTTTTTGCTAATGCGTTTATTTTTAATAATTCATCGGTTTTATTATTGGCGTTAGGAACACCACCAACAGTAGAACATGGAGTATTAATTTTAGTAAATAAAGCCATAACAATTCCTCCTTTTTCTTCTTAATATATGTATAAGAGTACAAATTAATGTACCCTTAGTTAATCTTTATTTTCTAATTTTCTAATTCTATCTTCGTGGTCATCGAGTGTTTTGTTAATATTATTTAGATTATTATTAATAACATCGATTTCACGAATAATTTTAGTAAAACTTTCTCGTTGTTTTTTTAATTCTTCATTGATAGTATTAATTGTAGTTGATATACCATCTAACTTAACGTCTAGCTTTACTATTTCTCTTTGGCTAGTCAAGGCGTTGGCAACTTTAGATTCAACATCTTCTTTTGTTTCCTTGCTTCTCGACTTATTATATACAATGATTGATATTATTACACCAATAATTCCTAATAAGATATTAATGTCAAAACTAGTATCACCAGTAATAGTATTAGTCAATAACGATTCTCCAATGCCATTATGAAAAACAATCATTGTAATAACCCCCTTATTGGAGTTATGATTTGTTTATATTCTTTATTATCATTCATTCTTCTTCTCCCACAAAAATTTTAATGACATTATTTTGTTCTTTGCCAAAAGTTTGTTACTATCGCTGGGGGGATATTTTCACTATCACCAACACCAGCAAAGTGCATACTACCAATGCTACCATTCCAATTTATATTTCTATCTTGGTAAATTCTAAAAGGATAGTTCCCTTGGGCTGGCGATGTTGCTGCACCATCATTAACACCATCCCAACCATGTCTATGTTGTGCCAACCATTTACTACCCATTCGTGTTCCACCTGACTTATTGAAATTTACCTTTTGGTTCGATTCGCTATCATTAGGGTCACGACCAACTTGAAAAACTCCTGCAATCCTAATCCAAGTAGTTCCCTCGAAAGCTACATTGGGGTCAAAGTCATCATTTATATTAGATATAATAATACCCAACGGAAATACGATATCATAAATATCTTTTGCTAAACATAGTTAGTGGTTCATTTAATTCTAACCACCCTTGACTAATATTATCTACTTGATAATTTAAATAAACTTTTTGACCTTTTTGTAATGCAACACCACTTCTATTTGGATAATAATAGATAGAAGGAGTGTCTGGGTCGGTAGGAAAGATTATACTAGCAGTATTATCTACGCCATTATATTCATGAACCGTTACTGCTTTTCGAGATACTAAATGACTAGACCTAATTTTATCATTGATTTGTTTCTTTACTGTAGTATTAACAAATGACTCTAAATAAGCCAACGATTGTCTATCTTCCATGTTATGCACTCCTTTCTCTTATAAGTATTTTCTAGCCTTGACAACATTGAGCGACATTCCGCCATTGCTACCTATGTCAAAACTAATTCCACTAATTAAAAATCTCTCATTATCACAATTTAGATGTGGGTCGGTTATTGTTACAATATTATTTTCTACAAAGTGATATAATGCTTTAGATTCAATTGATACCGTGCTTTGCATAGCAGTAACTATTTTTAATTCATATCTTGCTCTAGCATCAGCTTTCTCTTGTGTATCAATACCCTCCAAATAATTATTAGGTATATATATCTTTAACGGAGTTCCATTAAGCGGACTATTTTCATCGCTTAAATCAGTGTTTTCTAAATATGACCTAATTGGTGTAGAATTATTTTGCATATTATCACTAACAACTAATACAGCATTATATACACCATCTAATTGATAAGTTTTCTTTCCTGATATATAATTAATATCATTCTCATGGAAAGAATAAATGCTTGGTCGTTCTGTATCATAAACAAATGGAGTCATTGTAAACACTCCATTTTCATCATAATAAACATTACAACTTAAATTCATAGCCACCTCGAGAACAACATCAGCAATCGTTTCCCCTGCTTCATGAACAATATCATAGGTTGTTTTTGCATCAAATACCGACTCGTCGATATTAGGAGGGGTATAATCTCCAACAATATCTAAAGCCAAAGTATTTTTAACAAATTCACCCAACGATGTTCCCTTTTTAACTTGATAAGTTCCTTGTAATATTCCTCCGCACTCACCAGAAATAAGCGACCACTTATCTGACCCATCAACGTTAACAACCTTTCTGGCGGTGTCAGACGTCAAACTAGGATTAGAGTATATAAATACTCCTTGTGGAAAAAGGACTTGTGACGAACCCATATCGTAGCCTAAATAGACTTTAAATCTTTCTCCTAGGCTTATTCCATCAAAATACTCAGTAAACTCATTAGAATAGTTTCTAAGCGTTAATGAACAAGTTCTTCTCATTCCATCGGTGTTGCTTATTGTAATCTTACCGCTATTGTTTTCCACATATCCATTAATACTTTTCTCAATAGTATCATTAAATTTATTAAGTATTTCTACTCTGAATATTGGTTTCGTTATTTTTGTTGTAGATATATAACGGAGATATTCGGGTGTAATCAATTTATTTTCCATTGACTACACCTCATCAATCTCATTCCATGAGAACGAAGCAATCATAGGTTGAGCACCTATCGCTTGGTCTAATGGTGATTCGCTATAATTATAAGTAAATACCCTGAATATCTCACCTTTTCGTGTTTTGACATATTTGACACTATGAATGTCGTAAATACAATTTCTTAAAGATTGCAACAATTCAATACTATTATTTACATCATCACCATTTTTGATACTTTCAGGACTTCTAACCAATCCACTAATGTTACCACTAGCATAATCCATATTGCCAACAGCATAAGTAGCATACTTAGTGTTTCCCTCAAAGGTATCATAAACCATATTTTTACTAATTGCATTATCTCCTACATTAGTATCAAATACATATACCCTTTCATTGGTCTTGTCAATTAAGAAATATCCATAATAATCCATATCAACATAATTAGTAACAAAGGCATTAGACATTTTACTACCTGATTGAGCATAAATATAATATCTATACGATTGACCCTTTAATCCAGTGTAATCAATATATTTTTGAATTTCTCCATCAAGGTTAGTAATATGCTCTACTTGTTGGGTACTAGAATTTTCTCTATATAATACCCACTTATCAATGCTACCATCAAAACCAATAATGTTACCAGCTGCCATAATATGATTAAACGTAGCCAATAAATAAGTTTCGGGTTTTAATACTGGTATAACACTTACATCATAATTTTCTAAATATTCTTCGGTTACATCAATATAATTACCATAAATTTGAGTTAATTTCATATCATAGTTTTTATTATAAAAAACCATTTTATTAAAAGACCCCAAGTCAGGGGTCGTAGTGCTTAAAGAAGTTAATGCACTTGAACCTAAGTTCGCATCAAAACCAAATATCATTTTGCTCTATTCCCCCTTTCTATGAAGTCTGAGCCGAATCTCTATAGGTTAAATATAAATAAGGATAAACGCCA
>OHPS01000621.1_pt1 | contig 14111 bp, 16 predicted proteins | sample 1577811 | NCBI WGS metagenome assembly OHPS01 (sample SAMEA3879552, study PRJEB24766) | human gut metagenome | biome: human-associated habitat; feature: feces | place: USA | collected 1985/1987
ACGGACAAGGCATCATCTTATAGGGATTTTCGGTCATTCAACATCCAATGAATCGAAAAATTCTTCAAATGAAATATTATAATATTTACAAAGATCGGAAAAAGTTCCCATTGTAATATTTGAATAACCTGACTCTATACGACCGATATGTATACCGATGTCACGATAAATTTCTATTTGTGACAACCCCTTAGCTTTTCGCAGTTCACTAAATCTCTTTGCGACTGCTTTCATTAATGTTTCGTTATGCCGCTGACTATCCATACCATATTTAGGGGGTCAAGGATTTTCTACTCCCTTGAAAAATTCTTTTATAGAAATGTTGTAATAATCACAAAGATCTGAAAGAGTGGTCAATGTAAGGTTATATTCACCACGCTCAATCATATCCATATCTATTCCCGTATGGATATAAACTTTCTGCTGAGACAGTCCTCTTGCTTCGCGTAACTTTACCAGCTTTTCACCGATAATGGCAAGCAATATGTCGTTACGCCTTTGTTTTTTCATAAAACAAAGGACCCGAATAATGACATATTCTTATTTCATGTATTTGTCATTGTCAAAAGATTGTTATATATTTGTAGCGAACTGAGTAAATACACAAAGCAGACCAATTCTAAACAAAGGAAATTATGTTATCTTTGCAGTCGTATAGCTCGGCATAGCCGACGGACATAACTATAAAGGGTAAACAACTCTTTATACCTAACGACAAACATAGGAACCTCTTTCGGGAGGGTTTGAATCAGGTATAATAGTTGTCAGTCCCAGTTATGTCCTGCTCATATTTGGGCAGGGCGTGGCTGGGGCGCAGGACAGCTTTCTGATTCGGGTTTCCTATGACCTGTGGTGTGGGGCTGACACCGCGCCCCCTTTTTATGCCTATCCGGGGCGCATTTCCAACAATCCACACGAATCTATGGAACCCCGTCGCGTCCTGCCGTCCATGCGTAATATCGCCGCACCTGCGGATTGCACCCGTTCCCGGTTTGGGGCCGTGCGGAATCGGTATGTTGCGGCGGCTTCGGCATGGAACCGGACACCGGGTCTTGCCGCGCAAAATAACAAATCCCGCCTTTCGGTCGCAGCTAATAAATCCTGCCTGCAAGGTTGGCCCTTTAAAATCTGGTCTTGCTGTCCTGCTCCGTATGGAAATGGCACGCATGTTTGCGCGGCACTTACGGGCGGCCGGATCATTGCCGCCCCTTTCTTCGCCAAGAACCCTATATCCCTATATGCCCGGTCCGATGGCCGGGAAACGTTAAACCGTCGGTCAGCGCATCATAAGCACAAGATTGCAAAAGGGAGTAATCCGACTGGCGGCGGAACAGCCGTAACAAACCCGACAAGTAGGACGGGTGGCACGGAATTGCGGCTGTTCCATTTTTTGGACCTTTCCCTCGCCCCACCAACCAATCGAAATACGTACCGTTCCAAAGAACCGCCCCGGCGCATGGGGTAACGCGTCCGGGTTCAGGGTGCAGCGTCGAATTAGATTTTTTCATAATGGTTAGACCCCGCAGCGACCTGCACCCTGTTTTAAAAACGAATAAGCACGGGGCGGGACTTTCTTTTCCATAATACAAAGGCTTGATACGTCGAAAATTTGTTCCGCCCCGTTTTTTACAGATTATGATAGAACAGCACACCGAAGAAGAACAAACCCTGCGGGCCATTAGCCACTTTTACACGACGCAGGTTAGTATCTGCATCGCGGCATTGGGCCGAATGCGGTCCGCGGAGCTGGCCGACAAGAACATCATCCTGCGGGCCATTATGTGCGACATGCCCGACTGCGGCATCTGCGCCGACCCCACGGCCGAAGATTACGGCGTCGATTTTTGGGTTGACCGGGCGGAGTATGTCGATGATCTGTCATTCAACCTTTATGTCACGCAGGCCGAAGAGAACGTGCTGTGGAACATCGAGAAAAAAGGCCAAAAACCGGGGCGTCTGGCGGCTCCGCAGCAGCGGATCACGGTGCGGACCGACGGGATAAGCAGGCCCCCGTATATCCCGCTTATCTACCTGACGGTATTAAGTTCCAAACTGATGGCGATGGCCATGTCGGACGTGCTGCCGGAGACGGATTTGTCCACCTATTACGACGAGCGGATGATGGCTGCCATGAGTGAGCACATGACAGAAGCATTGGACCGGATCGTCGCAATGCAAAACGGGGAGGAAGATGCCCAAATGCCGGTAAGCTGAAACACCGCGGCTGGGGCTATGAAAATGAAATAACGACAACAAACTGTAAAACATGGGATAATAGAATCTACATAACGGAATAAACTGCTGATCTCCAACAAAACGCCCACTTTGTAAGACCAGATTGTCATGCAGATTTAATTTCGTGCTGCGGCACGGGGTTTAGGTCTGTATATCTGGTGGGTATGGGCGTACCTGTTTGGAGTAAACAGCACTTTCCCCGTGCTTTCTGTTTCCCGCACGTTCGATTATGAGAAAAGGCTTGATACTCGGATTCGTCGGCAATAATCCCAAACATGCGCGTCGTCTGCCTGACGATGCCGTCGGGCAGTTGATCCGCGGCAATGTTCCGCTGGGTTACAGAACGGTTTTGACTGGCATCGAGGGGAATTTTGAAATGGGCTGTGCGGCTGCGGCCCTGCGGCTGCGCGGCGAGGGATTGAAAATAAAGCTGCACATAGCCGTAACACGGGGTAAGTACAAAACGTACCTGCGTTATAAACGCGACAATCTCCGGCTTTCGGAAGCGCACCGCATCATCGAACAAGCCGACAATGTGGAAATTATCGAGGGGAAAACTCCGCTGGAAGCCGAAAGGCTCCGCGACCGCCATGTCGTCGATAAGAGCGATTTGCTGTTCTATTATTCTACGCAGTTGCGCGACGATTTCCGAAACAAATTCATATCCTATTATCTGGAACAGCAGCACCCGCGGAAAAATGTCTGCGACTTGTCGGACAAGAGCGGCCGGGCGTTCGTGGCAAAAGAAGCCAGCCTACGCTATATGCGCGAACGGGATTTGGTTGTCATGGCGAACAGCATTGATAGAATCTACCTGCAGGACTGGCTTGCGCCTGACACGGACGAATTGAGGAAGTATTTCAGAGCACCCAAAGAAACCGCCGTCGTGCTGCTGCGCGATACGGGAGTCTGCGACCCGAAGCTGTTGCCCCTGCGGGTATTTTTCTATGCGCTTTCGAATTCGGTGATAACGAATCTTGCCCTGCCGGAAAAGTGTTGGAGGGAGAGCCGCGAATACTTCGATACGTTCCAAAATATCCTGCGTATTATCCGGCTTACGCGGGCGCACAACATTGAAATCCCGGACTTCAACATCTTCGACTTTCCGCGCTACGGGGAGATTATGCGCCGGATTTTCCAATATCAGGAGTTGAAATAACAAGAACGTTGTATGCTGCGAAAATTGCTGAACAGACTTTTCGGCCCCTTTTCTTCGGGCGGCATAATCCCTCTGGGGGAGTTCCTGATACTGCTTCAAAAGAGTTACGCCTATCTGCGTAAGCATCGTTACCGGGTTCTGTCTACCGAGCTTCCGGACGACCTGCTTCAAAAGTGGCTGATGCCGATGCCGGGCGAAGCGGATGCGGACGAATATATGCGGAATTTTGCCCGCCAAAACGATACGTTGTCCCAAACTCAACGCCCGTATTCGTGTTCGACCACGTTCTACAAAAACGCTTCAACAGGGATATATCGACATTCGACGCCGCCGAAATGGAAATCGCGGGCAGGGATTTAAGGGTATATATCCTGCTACTGAATTACATTTTCGGAATGAGGGAAGCGGGGCGGCCCCTGATCGAGTTCGATATTTTCGACGTGGAGAATTACGACGCAATCATCGAACGAATCGAAGCGCAGGAAACAGAACGGGAATAAAAATTCCGGTCCGCAGTATAGCGAATAAGGTTGCATGGTCTCTGTTTTTTTGCTATATTTCAGATCAATTCTGGCAATTGTATGAAATATCTGTTATCTCTTTCAATGGTTTTGCTCCTATGCGGTTGCGGCAGCAACAGGCAAATCGAGCAAGAATTGTCTACTGCGACAAGATTGTTACGCATCGAACCGGACAGCTCGTTGCGCATCATCGAGAACATTGACCCCGACCGGATTCTGCGGCGCAGCACGCGGGCAAAATACGCTCTCTTGTATTCCGCGGCACTCGATAAAAATTATGTGGACGCCGATGATGATTCGCTGATACGCATTGCATACCGGTATTACGACAACCGGATTTGTTCGGATTCGGTGAAGTTTCTGATTAACTATCACTATGGGCGAATCTATCAAAACGGCGACGATTATCAGGAAGCCATGCGCTATTATCTGACTGCGGAAAAATATGCTTTCGCGGCGCATAAGAATTATTATCTGGGTTTGGTATACTCCCGTATCGGGGAGGTCTATTCCGAGCAGATGAATTTTAACGGAGCGCTGGAATATTATCGGAATGCTTATGACGCTTGGGAAAAACTACGCAAGCCTGCGTTTATGAATAATGCGACACTTAATATCGCCAATGCCTATTCCAGTTTGGGCGATAACGACAATGCCGTGAAATACTATTCGCAAGCTCTGCAAGCAGCCGTACAGCAGGAAGATAACGATATGGTTATTGCTTGTTTAAGCAATTTGGGGGATATTTATGTAAATGAGGGTGATTATCCCAAAGCCTTGAAAGCCGTAAAGGAAATTGAGCAGACCGCTCCAGATGGTTTGTCAATTTATCAATATAGAGTATTAGCCAAAGTATATTATCTGCAACACAAGATAGACAGCGCACGATATTATTTCAATATCGCTTCGGAGTTGGCAGAGGATATTCGGGACGATGCACAACTGGCATATCTATCTATTCAAATTGAATTGGCATCCGGAAATTCAGAGGAAGCAGCCAATTCGATCAACGAATATATCTGGTTGAGCGATTCCATATCCCGCATGGTGGTATCTCAATCAGCAACCGCCGCCGAGGGGAAATATTATAAAGAGCAAACTGCTTTTGCGAGTTACCGCCTGAAAGTACGAACTTACTTTGAATATATTGTCGGACTGCTGATCTGCACCGTCGCAATTTTCCTAATCTACTACTATCGGGAACGCATGAAACGAAAACAGCAGCAGGTTGAACGCTACATGTTGGCTGTTGACAGCATCCGGGCATCGAAAAACCGCATCCTCGAACATCTTGCCGTCAAGGAGGGACAGGAGGTGCAACTTAAAGAATTGGTGTTGTCCCGCTTCGAGTTCCTCGACCAACTCGGCCGGGCGTTCTATGAGCGAAACAATACAAAAGCGCAGCAGGAGGTCATTTACAAACAGGTGAAAAACTTCTTTACGAACCTTGCATCCAATCCCGCGACTAAAAAAGAATTGGAGGAGATCGTAAACACGGTAAATGACAATATCATCGTGAAATTGCGGAAGCAGTTCCCGAAATTCAAACCTGCGGATATAGATTTGCTATGTTACATCTACGCCGGATTCTCGGCGCAAATCATCAGCGTTATAATCGGCGATTCGGTATCGAATATCTACAACCGCAAATCGAGATTGAAAGCCCGAATTGCGGCATCGGATTCGGCCGAAAAGGACTTTTTTATTCAAAAAATGTAGTAACATACTGATTGTCAAATAAATTACCCCCCCCGTTGAAAAATCCAAAAAAAATTAACATGTAATATTTTGTTTTTCAGGCAATTATCGCATACATTATAAAAACTGCGAGATTTTTGCAATTCTCGCGGTTTTTATTTTTCTGTATATCAATCATTTATTGACTTCGTGTGATAGATTTTATCGGCGCTGATTTTGCTATCGGAAGAAACCGAAAGCCTAACTTTGCTATTGTCTAACCCACATATCTTATCACATGAAAAAATTACTTTTATTACTTGTGCTGTGCTGCATCGGAGCCGGAATTTGCTTTGAAGCGTATGCAAATCGGAAACGGCCGAAAACCACGTCCGTTTATCTGGAAAAGAAAATGACGGTTAAAGGTCCGCGCAGCGTCATGCCGCCGATTAATGCGGTGCTTTCTCCGGATGGCAACACCATTACGCTTTACTCTCCGGAGAATTGCGACCGGGCATTCGTTACGATCTCCGGCAATGGAACCTATCTTACGGAAATGGTAAATTTCACCGACCAAACTGCAACGCTCGACGTGTCGGACCTCGACTGCGGGGTTTACCTGATTACCGTCGAATATGAAAACGGTACGATTTACACCGGACAGATCGAGTTTACCGAATAATTTCTTAGATTTACCTTTAAAATTATGATTATGAAACATATTTCTATCGTTTTACTGGCAGGTCTTGCGGCTGTCGCTTTTGCCTGCACGAAAGAAACGACCCCTGAACAGACAGCACCGGAACCGCAGGAAATGGGCGTCGGAGGTGATATTGTCTGCATTGACGGCACACTGCATTTTTCATCAGGTGAAGTTTGCCTGAACACTTTGGAATCGCTTACTTCGGAAGAATCTCTGCGCGCTTTCGAGAAAGCGCATAATTTCACCTCGTGGCGTTCGTTCACGGATAGTATGTTGGATGATATTATCGCCTGTGAAACTCCGGAGGAGTACCAAGCGGTTCTTGAAACCTGCGCAGGCTATCTTAAAATGGATAATGACCGCCTGATGCCTGTTATCACTTCTGTCGGTTATGCCAGCATTGCCGACATTAATGGTGTTTTTTATGTCGGTGATGTCAAACATACCGTGAACGCGGAATCCGTAACTATCGAGAGGACCGATGCAAAAACAAGGGCTGTTGAAGTTGAAGAAATAGGTTATGTTGCGCCTGTATTCGATGAAACCCAGACCAGAGGAGAGATTTCGCAGAAGTATACGGATCGCCGTCGTGAAACAAAAAAGTACAAAGTTTTCTCTCGCACCAACGTATTGCGTCACTCTGTTGTACAAGAGGTAAATGGACAGAAATACTATAACACCTCCTTTGCTATTCAGGTGCATGTTTCGGGACAAAAGAAGAAGACCCTGATAGGATGGAATACCTACAATGACCGCTTTTATATTGAGAATCTGCATTGGGATTTAACCATTGCCGGGAAACGGATTTCTTTCGAAACATACAGAAATAACTATTCGAAAACGGAATCCACAAAGAACCTGTATGCGACCATCGGTTTCGGAAACGGGCAATTCAACATGACCCCTACGGAAGTACCTATGCCGAGCGGATTCAACTGCATTGTACATAGGGCACGAAGCCGTGAGATGGGTAATTGCGGAGTTGTTACGGATATTAATTGCTGCCAAGGAATTTACCTGCCGGTTCCCGAATGTATCTAACTATTCCATATCAAGGAAACAGGGACATAATTCTCTGTTTCCTTGATTATTCCACACTCTAAAATTTATTATGAAAAAGATTCTTTTCTTGCTTGCGTTTACCATCGGATTCATTTCTTGCAACGATGAAAAACATGTTTGGAGCTTCGAGGACATGTTTTATTTCCTGCATAACGATCCATCGCAGGAGGGATGGGTTGAACCTGTTACGAAAATAACTGTCGGACCCGGTGCGCAGGTGGATTTATTGGTTACACGCAATGCTTTTGCCGCCAAAGCTCATCCCAAACAGACGGTAAAGGTCGTTGTCGAGGAGAATCTTTCCACGGCAAATCCCGGAGGTGATTTCATTCTCAGCGAGCAGGCTTTCAATTTCAAGAATAAGGATGCCCTGCAACTTCCTTTACGAGTAAATATCAGCGGCGGCACGTCCGGTAAAAAAATCGTGCTACGTCTTGATTACGGCTATTATGACGAATGCAGTCCGGAAAGCCGTAAGGGAGATAAGTTGATAATAAAGATTAAATAAACCATGCTGCGCTGCATTTCGGTATTCTTTGTAGTTTTTATCTGCTGGGCCTGCGAGGTCGATTATTCGTTCGGCGAAAAGGATTTTAAGCCCCGCGTGGTTGTCAATGCGTTGATCTCGCCGCAGGAACCCTTTGCAGTACGCCTGCATTGGAGCCGCAGCTACTCGGCTCAAAGCGGGTTCACTCCCGTTGGGGAAGCCGAAATCCGCCTGTACGAAGATAATACCGAGGTTGTGCGCTGCCCGGCCGATCCGGAGGGTACGACCCAAACAACGTTCCGGGCTGCTGCCGGGCGCTCTTACCGTCTTGTTGTGTCGGTCCCCGGTTATGGCGAGTTGTCTGCCCGGACGACGATTCCCGAAGCGCCCGCAGCCCGCATATCGTTCGCGCACCAAAAGGGATGGTATCGACATTTCGACATGACGGACCTTACTGCAGGCGTGGATGCCAAAGCTATCTGGCTCCGGGGTACGGAACAGGACAATAACAGAGAAAAAGATATATATGCGTTCTATACGACTTCCGTATTTGTCGATCAGGTGAACGGCGCGAACGACGCCTACGAATCCGACGAAAAAGGAAGTACCATAGATTTCGAATATTTTCTGCGTGTCGCCCGCGAAAATCTCGGCGCAGCATTCCCGCTCCGTTTCTCGGTTTTCGGAGCCGTTGAAAACAGGCACACATTTCAGATTATTGCGGCGTCCGATACCTACGACCGCTATATGCGCTCCCGATATAAACATGAGCTGAATACGGGAGAAAGTGCACAGGAAAATCCCTTTATCGAGCAGATCACGGTCTACTCGAACATCGACAACGGTATCGGCATCTTCGCCGGATATAACTATTACACGACGCCCGAATTATGAGGAAACTGCTCGCAGGCTGTCTGGCGCTTTGCATTCCCGCCTTACTTACGGCGCAAACTCCCGCCGACAGCATTTCACGCACCGAAGCGATAGATTCGGTAGTCGTCACCGCCCGCAGGCCGTTGATGGTCTACAAGCAGACGGGCAATATCGCCGTGGACATCGAGCAGCTTAAATACGCCCCGCTGTTCGCGGGTGAAAAAGACATATTCAAATTCCTGCAACTACTTCCGGGCGTCTCGGCCGGAAAGGACGGCATGTCGGGGTTGCTGGTACGCGGCGGCAGCAACGACCAGACATTAATTCTTTACGACGACGTACCGATTTACAATCAGGCGCATGCCTACGGCATCCTCTCGATATTCAGCGGCGAAACGGTGCAATCGGCCGAGATGTCGAAAGGTTACATATCGCCCGCCTACGGGTCTCGGCTTTCGGCCTTGACGCAGATTCGCACACGCGAGGGCGACCGACGGAATCACCGCCAGTCGCTCACGGTGGGAACCTTGTCGTTGGCCGGGACCCTCGACGGGCCTATCAAACGCGATAAGGGTTCCTACCTCATTTCAGCACGTTACTTCTTTCCCGAAGCGGTGCTTGCAATCGTCGATAACGATATACGATACGGGTTCTACGATATAACGGGGAAACTGACTTACGACATTCACCGGAATCATACGCTTTCGCTCGGAATCTATTCCGGCGACGACCACATGAAGAACAAGGAAGATCACGCACAAAACGGGTTCGGCTGGGGCAATACTACGGCATCCCTGCGGCTGGAATCGCGTTGGAATGATAATCTGCGCTCCTCGGTGGTGGCCTACTATACCTACCTGCAAAACCGTCAGGAAACAGAATTTAAAGACGACGGTTTCAGTAATTGGGGCAAAACGACTTTCAAAACCCACGAGTTCGGAGCACGTATGACGTTCGACCAACGGCTTTCGCATATCTGGACGCTGGAGTACGGAGCTACGTTTTCGCACCAGCGGTTCGAACCGATGCACACGAAAAGCATCATCAACGGACAGCACAAGGAGCGCGGCTATTCTTCCGAGCAGCTTGTTTCGGGGGCGCTGTTCCTGAACAACCGCTTTCAATGGGGCGGCTGGCGGGCCGACGTGGGTGTGCGGGGCGCGGTCTATGACAATTCGGAGCAGACAAAATATGCAGTAGAGCCGCGTGCGCAGCTATCCTATGATTTTGGCCGCGACAATGCGGTCTGGCTTTCGGGGACGATAAATTCTCAGGCGCTTGTTCAATTCAACCGCTATTACTACTCGATGCCGATTGACTTCTGGACCCCGTTTCGGGACGGCAGGTTACAACACGCATGGCAGGTATCGCTCGGTGGTCGTGCGAAGCTGCACGAAAACCTGACCCTTTCGGTAGAGGGCTATTATAAACGAATGCGCAACCTGCCGCTGATCTACGACAGCGACGATTTCCTGCTGGGCAACGGCGGCTTCATTTACGGCACGGGACGAGCGTTCGGCATTGAAGCAATGCTCCAGTACCAGACCGAACGCCTGAGCCTGACGGCTTCCTATACCTATACCGATTCCCGCCGCCGCTCGGACGGCGTAACCTATCCGTTTGAGTATGACGTACCGCACGATTTCAATGCGTTCGTCAGCTACGACGTGGTGAAGCGGCCGGGCCGCAAACATACCTTTTCACTCAATGTTGCATGGCGCTCCGGGCTTCCGTATCGCCTGACGAACGAAAGCTATCCGGATACGGACGGTAATCCGATCATCGGCATCACGGCCTATCCCACGATGCGGATGCACAACTATTTCCGCGCCGATGTCAGCTACAACATGGAGCGCCGCAAACGCAACGGCGTGCGCAACTGGCAGTTCTCGATCATCAACGCCACATGGCACAAGAACCCTGTGAGCATTTATCCTTACCGGGGCAGCTATAAGGCAACGGTGCTAATACCTATCATGCCGTCGGTTTCATATACCCGCACGTTCGGAAAATGATCGTCTGGCCACAATACTCAAAACGCCAATTTCCAAACCTCAAAATAACTTTTAACCCTTAAAATTTTGTCTTATGAAAAAAACGATCTTCACCATTCTGTTTGTTCTTTCAGTTACGATTAACTGCATGGCCCAAATGACCTATAAGGACGGCAAACTCACCGTAGGACGAGGTATGTATAAAACCTATACGACGAGTTGGGCGGGATGGGCGCACTATTGGGGGTCCACGGACCAGAACGGTATCAAAATGCACATTCATGCAGCCGATCCCCGTATGTCTACTACAACCAATAAACTTGTGTTTTTGGATAGCGACAGGTCCTTGTATATCGACCTTTATTGCCGCACGATGTATCAGACTTCGGATGAAAAACTGAAAACCAATATTCGCTCATTGAAAACGACACCCGTTTCCCGGTCTGCTTTTTCCATTAACATAGCGACTGCACAATCTAACCCGTCAACGAATATGGTGCTGAAATTGAATCCCGTGAAATATCATTGGAGGGATGAAAGCGAATACGAAAGATTCAATATTCGTCCAGTGCAAAGCGGTGTGGAGGAATACGGTTTTTTGGCGCAGGAATTAGAAGCTATCATTCCCGGAGCAGTCGCTATGACAGAAGAGGGCGACCGTCTTGTCAATTATTCCGCCCTTATCCCGATTCTGACGGGCGCCATTCAGGAATTAACCGCGCGCGTCGCTGCATTGGAAAGTCAATTAAAAGCCGCCGGGAAATAGGAAATCATTGAATTTTGACGGAATTACATAAAACTGTTTTATGAAGAAAATATATTCGGTGATATTATTATTGGCTGTGATGCTGTCCTCTTGTACCAAAGACGAAACAGACATTATGACCGATGATAATTCCAACGCGCCGGCACTCGCAAAAACCCGTTCGGATGGAAGTGATATGGTAGAATATGAACTTTTACCGAATCCGTACACGGTTGATGTCATACAGGGAGTTTACGATTCGTATAATGTTTCTAAAACTATTGAACCGACGGATTTGTACGTCAGATTCTTACCGCAGGACAGTTTACAACTTATTGCCCTGAAAAACGATTATGACCTCGAACTGTTCGACTATCCGCTCAATATCGAACTTCCGGAAGATGCGGTTTATCAAGACCCGACTATTCCGGAGGGTAGTTTTACTTGGTTGTATACAACCGTAAAGCCAGACTTCGCATTTCCCAAAGAAATACCTTATGAGGTGATTGAAGAATGCTATATTCCGGCAGAAGATGAAACAATCTCACCCACTCGCGGGGGTATTATAAATGTGGAGGAAGCTGCTTTTTTAAGTCTTGGCTACCCCCTTGAAGAACAGGAACCGGAAACTCGCGGAAAACGCAGACCGGAGGGAACTATCAGAGTTTACGATAATTATGCAGGTACTTTTGTTCCGGTAAAAGGAGTTAAAATCAGATGCCATAGATTTATTAAATGGTCTACGACATTTACGGACGAAAGCGGCCATTATACAATGGACAGCAAATTCAGATTCGGACCGCATTACGCGATTGTTTTTGACAACAGGAAAGGTTTTGACATCTGGGGTAATTGGGGGCCGATTGCACGGGCCAATCTTAATATGGGTTGGCATAGTAACCGAGGACACTCACGCGATATAAATGCTGGAAGTTTTGCTTGGGATTGGGCGGCTGTTAATAATGCAACCTACGATTACTATAAAATGTGCGAAGAAACAGGAATTGCCAAACCGCCCCGTAATCTTAAAATTTGGGTTTTCAAACGCTGGACGACATCCTCGACACCTATGTTGCGCCGAATTGTACATCCTATTGGGTATAACGGTAATTCATCGTGGAAAAACTTTTTTATCAATATCGGTTACGGTACTCTTGCAACGGTGCTGAATCAAATGCTAAAAAAGGTTCTACCTGATATTACAATAGGAACAGGTGGACACTCCTACCGGAAGGTTTATGACGTTGTAAATCACGAGTTGTCCCACGCCAGTCATTTCAGTCAAGTAGGAAGTGCGCATTGGGCGAAGTATATTAGCTATATTATGACATATGGTTCTTATGGAAACGGGACGGGTAAGAATGCAGAACTTTGTGGAATTGGTGAAATGTGGGGTTACTCAATGGGGCATATTCAGGAACACGAATACTATAAAGAATCAATCGTAAATCGGGTGTACTATTTTGGAAGTCCGAGCGGTTGGATAAAACCCCACGTGGTCTGGGATTTATGCAGAAAAAGTATCTTGACGAAGAAGCAGATATATGATTGCTTGGTCGTAGGAGTCGATACTTATGACAGATTAGTTGAAAAAATGTACGAAAAATATCCCGAAAAGGCTGATGAGATCGAAAAGGCATTTACGGACAACGGGATTACCCCGAATGTCCCCAAACCTGATACCGGAGATTTGACGCATGACGCCTTTTATACCGACAAAACGGTTTCTTCGTCTTTCGTTTTTTCAGGGAATAATATTCTTACGCGGAATGTTACTGTAACGAATAGTGCGAAACTGACCTTTCGGGCCAACAAGTCCGTTACTATAAACTCTCCGTTTACAATTAATCAAGGTGCGCAGCTTGAAATGACCTGTGGTAACTGACAATTATTTTAAATGTTCAGGGAATAATCCCTGAACATTTATATATTTGTAATAAAGTAAAGACAAGTAACTTACAAATGCCATGAAAAAGATTGCTTTCATATTTGCGATTACACTAATTAGCATATCCTGCGACCCGAAGAAATGGGTGGCTACGCATGCAACTTCATGGTATGCAAAAAACAATACCGATCAGATTCTAATTATTACTACATCTCCGTTCATTGATACTGATGCTGTTGTCGATCCCGGAGATTCGGTATTAGTTCATAGCTTCAGTCCGTTTCAATATTTAGGAGAACCCACTTTTGACACATTTTACGATGCGTGGAACGGTAAACCGGAACAAGAATGGTGTATAAGTATCTGTTCCAATGATGGCCAATTACTGAAAATATGGAAATATATAGACCGGAACGCAGAGGGCAGACAATTCTTCAATGAATCTTATTGGCGGCTATATACGAAAAAATATAGTCATAGCGATCAATTAAACCTCTCGTGGGTTTTTAATATTCTACCGGAGGATATTGCTACTTTGTAGCCCTCTCCGTTGATGACGCACACTTCACATTAGCAACAGGCCGGAATAAATGTTCCGGCCTGTTCATTTAGCGTGAAATAGTCCGTTTGCGCCGTGGCTTTCGCTTGCGTGAAAGGTTGCGGCGCAGGGCTTCGAACTCCTCCTGCGACATGGGGCCGTCCTCGGTGATCTGTCCCAGCAGGTCGCCCGCGGCCCGGAATAGGCTTTCGCCGATGCCGCGGGGTGC
>OHPS01000626.1_pt1 | contig 14066 bp, 16 predicted proteins | sample 1577811 | NCBI WGS metagenome assembly OHPS01 (sample SAMEA3879552, study PRJEB24766) | human gut metagenome | biome: human-associated habitat; feature: feces | place: USA | collected 1985/1987
TGACTTTGGGCTGGCGGTCCATATCTTCAAGATGCTCAATCGCGGAATACACCCATACGCTTCTGGTGAGCTGGACCTGGAGATTTTTGACCTGGGTGATGACATTCCACCCGCACCGTCGTTGAACAGCTGCGTGTGTAATGGGCGCAGCCCTTTTGTGGGGACGCTGGTCGGACACGTTATCCCGGTGTACGCTCTCGAGCTCGATGATTTTGGCAACCTTATGGGCGAGGCTTTCCGCCGGTCGCTCTTTGGCAAAGCGCAGGAGCGCCTTGACGCACGCACATGGGCGCGCCTGCTCGACCTGTATCTGTCTGAGACGGTTGAGTGTCCGCGCGGTCATCTATATCACGCTTCGCAGGATGAATGCCCCTACTGCAGAGGAGAGCACGCCCTATTAGCTCGTTTGGCTGATTGCTGACTGTCTTGGAGAAAGCCCGTGAGGCGGCACACAGGCTAATCCTGCGTGTCGCCCCCGTACATGTAGACGATAAAGCCGTCGCCGGTGTCTTGGCTGTGATCCTCCAGGATGCGCTTCATGTAAAAGAGGTCACGAGCGAGGATTTTCGGACGCTTGCTCGACGAGAGTGGATAATCTCCCGCTTTTGGCGCGAACATAGGCCGAAAACGGGAGATTATCCACTCTCGTGGTAAGCAAGTCCTCGTGTCATCCGTTCCCTTTTTGGTTGGTCGTGCTTGCACTTTAGTGTGCGACAGCGGATAATTCCGGACATTCGACAATTCACGCTTTGGCTTATCTAATTGAGGAGGCCCCATATGGCCATGGATTTCAAACGCAGACTGCCGATTCCCATGGAAATCCGCGAGGAAATGCCGCTTTCTACCGAGCTTACTGCCAAAAAGCAGGCATTCGACGCCGAGGTCGCCAAGGTCTTTACCGGCGAAGATGCGCGTAAGGTGCTCATCATCGGCCCGTGCTCTGCCGACCGCGAGGACTCGGTGCTTGAGTACATGAACCGACTGGCCAAGGTCGCCGAAGAGGTCAAGGACAAACTCATCATCATTCCGCGCGTCTACACCAACAAGCCGCGCACCAAGGGCACCGGCTACAAGGGCCTGCTGCACAACCCCGACCCCGAGGCTCCCGACGATCTGCTCGAGGGCGTCAAGGCCATTCGCCACATGCATCTGCGTGTCATCGAGGAGACGGGCTTCTTCACTGCCGACGAGATGCTCTATCCCTCCAACTACCAGTATCTCGTCGACCTGCTGAGCTACGTCGCCGTGGGTGCGCGCTCGGTCGAGAACCAGGAGCATCGCCTGGTGTCGAGCGGCATTTCGGTGCCCGTCGGTATGAAGAACCCCACTGCCGGTTCCACCACCGTCATGCTCAACTCCATCTACGCCGCCCAGGCACATCAGAGTTTTATCTTCCGTAACTGGGAGGTCGAGTGCGATGGCAACCCGCTCGCGCATGCTGTCATGCGTGGCTACATTGGCCTCGATGGGCGCACTTACCCCAACTACCACTACGAGCACCTGGAGCGTCTGGCCGAGCGCTACACCGAGCACGCCGGCTATGCCAACCCGGCGGCGGTTATCGACTGCAACCACGACAACTCGGGCAAGCGTCCACTGGAGCAGTACCGCATCTGCAAAGAGGTGCTCGACAGCTGCCGCCGCAACGAGTCCATCTCCAAGCTGGTCAAGGGCTTTATGATCGAGTCCTACCTTGAGGACGGCAACCAGCCGGTCGATGGCGGGGTCTTTGGTAAGTCGATCACCGACCCGTGCCTGGGCTGGGAAAAGACCGACTACCTCATCCACGAGATCGCGGAGCGGGTGTAGGTTACGGCGTTTTACCAAACGCCGTAACCGGCCGACGCTGCGCGGGTCGCATTTGGACAATCTGACGTTCAACTTCAAGGGCGCGACCAGAAGGTCAGCGCCCTTTCGTTTCACGTCACCTTGCCTCAAATGCGACCCGCTCGCTGGCATTGCCAAAACACCGACGTTTACATGTTGGAATGATCCGTGGGGGACGGAGGAAAAGGGATCATTTTCCGAAACCTTTCCGCAACAATGCGCTCTTCGCGGCCCTGGCGCCTGCTCGCAACGGTCCCTGCGCTACACTTAGTCGCACTGTGGCGACTTTGCGCCGCTCCCGACCCAAGGGGGACTCTCATGAAGAACACTCAGCTGCTGCTGATCAACGATATGTGCGGCTACGGCAAGGTCGCGCTTTCCGCCATGCTGCCGGTGCTGTCGCATATGGGCTACCGCATCCACAACCTGCCGACGGCGCTTGTGTCCGATACGCTCAACTATCCTAAGTTCTACATCCACGACACCACGGAGTACGTGCGCCAGAGCCTCGCCATCTGGGAAGAGCTCGGCTTTGAGTTCGACGCTATCTCGACCGGCTTTATCGTGACCGAGGAAGAGACGCGTATCATCTCGGACTTTTGTCACCGCCGCGCGCAAAAGGGCACCAAGGTGTTCGTCGATCCCATCATGGGCGACAACGGCAAACTCTATGCCGGTGTTCCCGAGTCCACGATCGGCCTCATGAGGCACTTGCTCGAGTGCGCCGACTATGCGGTGCCCAACTACACCGAGGCCTGCCTGCTCACCGACACGCCCATCGCCGAGCAAATCACGCCTGACGAGGCCCGCGTCCTTGTGGACGCCATGCGCGCGCTGGGAGCCAAGTCGGTGGTCATTACGAGCGCTGTGGTCGACGGCACGAACGCCGTCATCGGTTACGACCACGTGGCGGGGGAGTACTTTACGATTCCCTTTGAGCTCATTCCGGTCTATTTCCCGGGCACGGGCGACACGTTCTCGGCGGTGCTCGTCGGTCGCGTGATGGCCGGCTGGAGTCTGCAGCGTGCAACGGCCGATGCCATGCGCGTAGTGGCCGAGCTTATCGAGCGCAATGCCGATCAGGAGGACAAGTCTGCCGGCCTGCCCATCGAGGCCTGCCTGGACGTGATCGACCATGAGTAGCGCCGACGAGGGCGCCAAGCCCGCGGGCGAAGGTAAGCCGCTCGGCGCGCCGCGTGGCAAGCGCCCGCGTATTCGCATTAGCTGCGTGGACCAGCTGGGTGCATGCCGCTGCCACCACGGTCACAGGCCGGGCGACGTCTTCGACTTTGACCGCGACCGCGGCAAGATGTGTGCCATGGCCTGCCATGTGGGCTTTCCCTATATCGATATCCTGCGCTATGGCGGAACCGTGCCCGGCAACGAGCCCGGCACGGCAAAGTTCTGCTGCCCCGAGGTCGATACGTTGAACGTTTGGCTCGCCGAGATCGTCGACGAGTAATCGAGCGTAGATTTTCTCCCGTCAAGATAATGAGCGTGGATAATCTCCCGTCTAGAGCGCGCTTGAACGCTCAAAGTGGGAGATTATCCACGCTCAATTTGCATGCGGGAGAAAATCCACGCTCGTTTTATGCCGATGGCGCGGCTCGTGTGTCTGCGCCGCCCGAACGTCTACAGCTGCTCGAGCATGGCCGTGCAGCCGGCGAGCACATCGCGGTACGTGGCATCAAAGTTGCCGGTGTACCAGGGGTCGGCGACGTCGCCGGGTCGATCGGTCCAATCGAGCAGGCGCGAAATCTTGCCGTCGGGGTCGCAACCGAAGATGCGGCGCAGACCGCGCGCGTTCTCGGCATCCATATAGACAATGTGATCCCAGTCGGCATACTCCGCGCGACGCACCTGGCGCGCGCGGTGCGGGACAACGGGAATTCCGACCTCGCGCAGCTTGGCAACGGTGCCATGATGCGGCGGATTGCCAATCTCCTCGGTCGAGGTCGCGGCAGAATCAATAACGAACTCCGCCTCGCGTCCGGCACGGCGCACCAGTTCGGTAAACACCGACTCAGCCATCGTCGAGCGACAGATATTCCCGTGGCAGACGAACATGATTCTGTGCATCCTTGGTTTTCCTTTCAAATACCAGGATTTCCGCAGGTGATGAACACCGTTCGTATGCCATCTCCCAATCGCGGAATCCCAAATCAGCTCGTGTATGAGCGGATATTTTCTGCCGAAAAAGTTGTAAATTCGGTTGTAACCCTCTCGGATTTACAACTTCGTACACTTTAGCTTATGCGGCACCATCCGTCATGCGGAGCATGTCGTCCCTCACATCCTCGAATCCGAGGTGGGTGTACGTGTTGTATGTCACGCTAATGTCCGAGTGCCCCATGATGTACTTGAGCTTCGCGGGGTCCATCCCCTTGCGAGCCATTTTGGAACAGAAGGTGTGTCGGCAGACGTGCGGGGTAATCTTGGGGAGTTCATTCTTATAGATGCTGTTGTACTTGCGAAGGGAAAGCTGGAAGTATTTCTCCCAGTGCATCGCAACCTTCGGCATGTCGTTTTTGTCCAGAAGCAGAAACCCGCTCACCCCATCAACAATGGGTTCGATGGGCGGATTGGCGCGCTTTTGAAGGATTGCCTTGAAGCATTCTTTGACTTCCTCGGACATGGGCACGTATCGCTCGCCGCTTTTCGTTTTGGGGCGCTCGATGTAGTACCTCATATCGCTGCCCCTCTGCAGCTGCTTGTTGACGCGGATGCTTCCGTTTTCGAAGTCGAGGTCAGATTTTGTGAGACCGCAGAACTCCGAGATGCGCAGCCCCGTGTTAAAAAGGATGTAAAACGCTTCGTAATATCGCGAGTAATGCTTATCCTCCCTGATGAAATCGAGGAACCTGCGCTCGTCTTGCGGAGACAAGGCCTCACGAACGATGGAATCGTTGACAAGTACGGTGGCGAGCTCGAAGTTGAACGGGTTGCGCCTGATGAGGTCGTCTTCCTCCGCAAGCTGGAAAGCTGGGCGTAGCACTCCTCGAATGCAGTGAATCGCGCTGTAGCTTTTCCCGAGCTCGCCTTGAAGATAGATGAGCCAATTCTTCGCGTCGAGCGTCGTTATATCGCCGATTTTCCTGCTTCCGAACGCGTCCTTGGCAAGAAAGTTCATAACCGTCTTGTAGCCCGCGCGCGTAGTCGGGCGCACAGCCGTTTTAGTTACGACGTACTTTTCAACCAGTTCGAAAACGGTCATTCCGCTTGGTGCAACGCGGTCAAACAGATCGCGTTGCACCTGCTTCTCGATTTCGCGGAGGCACAATCCCGATTTTTTGCCCTTGGGAGGAAGGTCGTGCGTGGTGAGCGTCCACGAGTACTTGTATTTCGTCTTGCCTTTTGCGTCTTTGAACTTGAAATAGTACTGGCCGTTCGGACGCTGTCCCTCTCCTCGGCGCAAAATGCGCCCTTTACTGTCTTTCCTCGTGGGCACTCTTGTCACCTCCTCTCCTTATGGATGCGCCCCGATGCCGCTTCGCTGGTGCATCGGGGCGCATAATTGCTAGTGGTACGGGCTACGTTGAATGACTTTCGAGATTCCTAGGGACGATTCTTGTTCCAATGCAGCAGGTCGCTTACAAAGTAATAGCGATGAGATGAGTCACGGCAGTGACGAAGATGCGCAGGCCCGATGCCATCACCGTTGTCTACCATCAACTGCAAAAGTCTGGTTGCCCCAAGAAACTTCTTTGCCTCCTCTTCGTCAACGACCAACATGGCTTTTTCGAGCATGCTGTACACAGGGTTCTCAGGTGCAGCCTGAACGTTAGGTTTACTGCTCATTTGATTCTCCTTTTCAATCGGCGTTGCTCGCAACGCACCTTCAGTACGAGCCGAGATTAGTTGCATTGTCATGTATCTGCAAATTGAGAAAAGCCTGATAAATCAACGTTTTTGTTTGTTCCTATTCATAAATGAGGAGAAAAAAGTCAGTGCTATTTTTCGAAATTCATAAGGTGTTCATGTATGCGTTTGCCGCATTCCCGCATCTCGCTTCGCTCGATGCCCGTGAGTTATTTAGTACGAAGTACGCGGGCGTTGGGCATGGGGCTGTCGGCTATGCCGACCGCAGCGCACGCTGCGTCAGTCCCCCTTATGCCCTTTTGCCTTTTTTGCCCCCGAAGCGTATAGCGGAGGGAGCCAAGGCGATTTCTCCTGATATATGGCGTGAAACGCTGTAGAAAACAAGGCATGTTTCAGGGGTTGGATTTGTAGAAGATTGCGACAATTGTAGAAAGCGCTTTGGAAAGCCCCATAAACGGGGCAATCTTCTCGGAGTTTTTCTACAAGTTCAGGCGTAAAGTGACGACGTGTAGAAAGTGCGTCTTGAGTGCGCGCGGAGCAAAAAATAAAGGGCGCAGCGATTGTTTTCGCTGCGCCCTTCGGCGTCTTTTCAGTCGTAGATTATCGGAGCGGGCACGAGCTGCCAAGCTGTGCCTAGATGATTTACCCCAAGGACGTACAGGCCAAGCTCCTCGTCGTAGAACACCGGCTCGCCCGTGTGCTCCATGACAAACGACGGGTCCTGTATGATGTACCACTGGAAAATCTCCTCCCATGGCGCCAAGTCTCCGCTCACAAGCTCAAGCGGTCGTTTTGCCATCTCGTTTGCGAGCACCATGTTCCCGCACGTCTCGGCGAGGTCGGCGTAGGTCTTGATGCCGTAGTCACTCATCGCTTTTCTCCTCCGCTTCCCGCTCCTCGATTCGCTTGAGATATTCCGCCACGCAGTAGCGCATGGTGCGCAGGGCCTCGCAGTCGATGCTCTCCGCGAGGATGTCCCCGTCGAGGACGACCTCGCCCAGAGCGTTCACGAACCGCCACTCCATCACGTTGTCGATGCGCTTGAGCACGTCCTTCAGGGTGCCGCTGTCGCGCATGGGGGCGTTCCCGTCCACCTTCGCCATGCGCTCAAGCTCCTTGGCCTTCGCCGAGCAGATGCGGGCGGTGCGCCTGAGCACCTGCGCCCTCCACATGGCCTCCTCCTGGGGGCTGTTGGGTTCAAGACGCTCCTTGTCCATCGTGTACCTCCTTATCTTCGTTTCGGAGGCACCCGACGCCGCAGGCGTCTTTCACGCATGTCCATCCAAAGCCCAGCGAAAGACCTCCGAAAGACCTTCGCAGGGGCTCTGTTCGGGCAGGGGCGCGAAATGGGCTCAGCACAGCCCACCGAAAGACCTCGAAAAGCCCCTCAAAGGTCGGTGCGCTGTTGCTGATCCTACTTCGCGGTATTCCGGAGCATCTGGGCAAAAAACGAGGGGAGCACCCGTTATACGGATGCTCCCCTCGTTCGGGAAACGGACACCTGCACGCAACCGGAGGGAGCGCGCGGGTCTGTGAGGGCTATGCCCGAACACAGTACGTGCCGTTATGGTTTCGTCGTTACTGGCGAGCACCGCACGAACCGCAATACACGTAGTCCACGTAGTCCTCGTAGTAACCGTGGTCTTCCTGATGGGAACCGACCTGAACCTGCACGGTCTTTTCGATGTTCTGGTAGCTGGAGTAATCCACGCCGTTGTACAGGCCGTTCTCGTCGGCGTTGCGCAGGGCGTTGACGATGATGGCATTGAGGTCGTCCCGCGTGAATCCGTTCTCGAACCAGTACTCCGGTCCTTTTGCGATGTATTGGCCGGGAGTGCCGGTTGGGACATAGAAACGCGCTCCGTAGACTGTCTGCGTCTCGTAGTCGGGGACCGTCACCATGTTGGATACCCACCTCTGCGCGGTGTGCTGTGTCCACGAATGCTGGTGGGCAGGCGTGCTCGGCTTGTCGGAACCGCCGGCGTTTCCAGAGTTGGAGTTTCCGGTGTTGGGGCCGGAAGCGTTGGCGTTTCCGCCGGAAGGCTTGTCGGCGGGCTTGCCGATGGTGTCGGCGGGCTTGCCGTCGATATCGACACCCTCATCGGCCTTGGATGCGTCCTCCTTCGTCTCGTCGGAGACGTTCGGGTTGGCGCTCACGTTGCCGTCGAGCTTGCCGAGGATGGCCTTTCCGCTATCGCCCTTCAAGGTCTCGTCACCCTTCTTGATGGCGTCCTTGGTCTTGTCGACGATGTTCGCAAGCATCTCGTCCGTGACCTTGTCGGCGGGAATCTGCGCCATAAGGCAGTTGACCGCAGGTGCGGTCTTCGCGTCGGCGTCGACGGTGATGTCGACGGGAGCACCCGTGTCGTAGATGTCGAAGGCGGAACCGTCGGAGTTGACGGGGCTGACGAAGCTCACGGTGTAGTCGCCCTCGGCGAGTGCGACCGTAGAAGTGCCCTTGTTGCCATCGGCATCAGGGGCCACCACGTGGTAGAAGTCCACATCGTTGCCCTCGATATGGGCGATGGCGGGCGTGGAGTTCTCGTCCCAACCGTTGTCGGCCGTAACGTTGAGGGTCACATCGACGGTTCTTGACTCCTGCTGTTCTGGTTGTTGCTCGGACGTTGCGAGCGCCCCACTTGCCACGGCTATCGCAACAACGATCGCAACAACGATCGCAGCGGCTATCGCTGCGACTTGGGGCTTATGCGAGCGCGCCCACTGGGATAATCCGTTCATTATCCATCCCCCTTTCTTTCATGGTGGTTTCGAGTTACCTCGTTATGTCAACCGCGTCATTACTTAGCGCTTTCCCATCGCGCGAGCCATCCAGTCGAGGTCGCTGTTCGCACTGGCGGTATTTGCGTTAATCTGCTGAGCCTGATTGAGAATCTGCCCCTGCATGAACAGATTGCCCAATTGCAGCATATTCCCGATTCTTTGCTGGTTGAGAATCTGCTGCTGCCCAGCCTCCATGCGGCGCTGGTGCATCTCGGTCTCATAGAGGTTAACCATCTCCTGTACGGTGGTGACGCGATGGTTGCGCACGGCAGTAAGGAAGAAATCCACGGCTTCGATGCTGTCGTAATCCATGGGGTACCACGGGGCGACCTGCGAAGCCCATTGCTGCTGTACGGCGAAAATCTCCTGCTTGGTTTGCTCGATGCTCTGGGCTAGGGCTTGGTTGTTGACTTCAACTTGTTGGTTGCTTTGGTCAATCGCGGCATTTATCTGGGAGCGGCTTTTGTCCGCCGTCTTCGCTATGACCTTGTATAGAATCGCACCGATGATAGCTGAGACGATGAGGTTCACGATATTCCAAACCGCCAATTGAAGCTCCGTGCCTCCCATTGAGAAGAACGGAAGGGTAGGGAGATACGTTATTGCCTTAAGTGGCGTGCTCGTGATAAGCGTGAACGCGATAAGGAAGCCCCCGATTGCGTAGAGAACAGGGTGCCTTTTAGTCTTCTTTTCCGTCTTGGTGGCAAACTGAGTGGTGAGTTGGTTGATTCGTCCCTGAAGGTCAACCACCCTATGCATCAAATCGTGCGCCGTGGCAACGCCTGGCAACAAATTTGCCTGTTCCTCCATGTTCGCTCCTTTCTATTTCACGGATATAGCCCGAGCTGCCATCGGGCTATATCCGTGCGTATCGATTGCCTAGTCCACCTCTATCCCTTCGGTATCGGGGGTGTCCCACGTGAAGCCCGCGTGCCCCTCGTTCACGACGGTGGCGAGGCCGGAGTAACCGCCGAAGGTCGTGCCATAGACGGTCTGGGTGGTCGAGTAGGTGGGTGAACAGAGTTCGATGGATTTTTTGGTCGAGCCGAACGCGCTGTCGGGAATCTCGGCATTATTGTCCCAACCGTAGTCAACTAAAATGCGAAAGCGTGTTCTGTCGCTTGTTAGGTCGTTTTCATCCACATTGATGTTTGCTTGGTAGAAGGAGAACTTTGCGAGCTGGAAAACAAGCGACTCGTTCGCCGCCGCATTACCGCTGCCATCTGTTTCGAGACGGAGCGTATAGGGCTTCGCCTCGGGTTCTTGATAGGCGGCAGCTTTATTGAATGCCTGTCCTTTGTTTGCAGCGTCGAGAGCATCCTGCGTGTTGTCCAACGTGGTCTGGTACGTCTCGACGACCTGGGCTCGGTCTTCCTCGGGCACATTCTCGATGCCATAGTCTCCGTAGTAGCCTATCGAATCGTACGTACCGGCGTCCGCCTCTGCCTTCAATGTGTCATAGCATGGCTGCCACGCTTGGATAGCTTCATCGGTAGCATCGATTGCCGCCTGCTTCGCAGCATTGAAGGCTGCTTCGTCCTGCTGCTTCGCCAGCTCGATGATTTCATCGTCGGACAGACCGTCGAGGTCGCCGAAGGTCAGGCTCTTGCACTGGTAGCTCGCAACGTTGCCGTTCCCGTCGAAGGATAGGACTTCCTCGATTGCCACGTCCTTTCCTATCTGCTTGTCGCCGTCGTAGACCATCCACACGCCCGCCTGGCCGAAAGCCTGCGAAGCAGGCACGGGCTCGCTCGCGTTCTTGACGCCTTCGCCTGAACCGCTACATCCAGCCAGCCCAAAGCCCGCTATGGTAACCGTTCCGATGCCGAGCAGCTTCAGGGCGCTCCTTCTCGTGTACTGCTTCATGTTTAATCCTCTTATGTTTCAGTTCCCGTATCCCTCGGCGCAGTACTGCGCTTGTCAGAAAACTATAAGCCTATAGGCAATAATTAGCCTATACAGTTTATTATAGTTGAGAGCAATCGCCCATACGATTCAAGATGACTTGTTTTGTATAGGCGGTGATTGAATGAGATACTTCGAGATAGGCCAGCGTATACGGCGCTACCGCAAGGCGTGCGGGTTGTCGCAGGAGGCGCTGGCGGGAAGGGCAGGAATCTCCATCACCCATATGAGCCACATCGAGACAGGCAACACGAAGCTTAGTCTTCCTGTTCTCAGTAAGATTGCAGAGGAGCTATCTGTAAGCGTAGACGCCCTGTTGACGGATACATCGAAACCCGATAAAGCGGCGCTTTCTGCGGAAGTGCAGGAAATTCTTGACTCGTTCGAGGTCGATGAGCTGCCTGTAGCAATTGAGGTGCTTCGGGCGCTGCGAGATGCGATGGCGAAACGACGGAATGAGAGTTAATTAGAGCCCTTAGAAGTTGCAAAAAAGTTGCAACTTGACTAAACGAAAAGGACAAACCACTCATTTATGAGGCGGTTTGTCCTTACTGTCAGATGTTCCCGTGGCAGATAAACAGTACGCGTTGCATGAACGGTTCCTTTCTGGGCGGTCGCGCGGGGCTTACAGACTGCCCTTGAGGCAGTTTGCTCCGATAAAGCCCGCTGCGTACAAGGGGAGATGGCACAGCTCGCGTCCGCCATCGATTTCACTGCGCGCAAAATTATTCTCAGACAAAATGTAGGCATACGGCGACCGGGCTTTGTCCATAAAAGACCCGAGGGTTCTCGCACGCACGTTGCGCGCGGACTTTACCTCGACGGGCACGATCTCCATGCGGTCGGTCTGGAGTAGAAAGTCGAGCTCGCCGTTTGTCTTCCAAGAAGACGGCGGCATCCAATAGTACGTCTGCAAGCCATTGCCCGAAAATGCCTGCATGACCGAGTTTTCCGCCAAGGCACCTCGAAAGTCAGAAGACAGCGCAATGGCGGAATCCTCTTTGAGGTCGAGCCAGAGCCGCGGGTTGATGCCGAGTTTGTAGAACATGAGGCCCGTATCGAGAAGATAGACCTTAAAGAAACTCCCGTCTTCGTCGTCGAAGGGGACGAGGGGAGGTTCGACGCCTTCGGTCAGGTTGTTGACCGATATGATTCCGGCGCCCTCGAGCCAGTCGAGTGGCTCGATGAGCTTGGCGCGCCGGCCTCCGCGTTCGACCTCGGAGTACTTGAATTTTTTTGTGGACGATCTCAGCAGTTGGGACGGAATGGAGCGCCAGACCTTGCGCGCTGCCACGCCGCTGATCCCGTTTTCGGGGTCGGTCATATCGGCGGTGTAGGTCTCGTCGATTTCGCGCTGCTCGACGCGCGCATCTTCGATGGATAGCGTCTTGCAATATGCGTTGACGGCGGCGGGCATGCCGCCCACGATCTGGTATCGATGAAACAGGTTGAGCGCTGCTTGGTGTGCGACGTAGGTCTCGAGCGTGCCGGCGTGGGTACGAATGGCATCCGCCATTTGCTCCTCACCGAGCGCCCAGAGAAACTCTTCGAACGACATGGGATGCATGGTCTCTTGGCGGACGCCGCTGGGAAAAGGCAACTTGCGCTTGCGCGTAGCGACGCCGAGCTGGCTGCCGGTCGCGCATATGCGCCAGCCCGAACCCGAGAAAAAGCGAAGCGAATTGAGCGCCCGTTCGCAGAGCTGCACCTCGTCAAACAGGATGAATGCGGTTTCCTTGCGAATGGGGGTGCGTTTATAGTCTGAGATTCGTGCCACGATGGTGTCGACGTCGTCGGTGGGGCAGTCGAACAGCGGGGCAATCAGCTCAAGATCGGTCTGAAAGTCGAGTTTGACAAACGCATCGCCGGCGATTCGTCTGCCGATTTCCTCGGCAGCATATGTTTTGCCTACACGTCGCGCACCACGGATAAGGAGGGGGCGCGAGGCGTCCTTTGTCGCCCATGATTCGATAACGGATTCGATTGATCTGCGCATGGGGCTGCCTTTCCAATTTCGTGTACTTCAAATACATAGTTTAGTATGATTTCGTGTACTTCAAATACACGAAATTATGGAAAAACGTGTATTTGAAGTACACGAAATTGAACCGCCGGAGCCTGCAAGCGGATGAGCGCTGCTCATGCCGGGTGGTTTCTACCAGGCGCTCGCCACTCTGGTCTGTACCTGCCCCGACTCGATCCCGCCCCTATGCCTGCATCGAAGATTGTGCTGCGTGGTGGCGCTCCCAGCGCGCCAGCTTGATCGTCACCAGCGTGAGTACCCAGGCCACGAGCGAGAACGCGGCGCCAACCGCGCCAACGTAGGAAATGCCAATGCCGCTTACCACGGCGCCGCCCACCGCGGTGCCAAACGAAATGCCGACATTAAACGCCATGGGTTCCACCGAACTCGCGAGCACCATCGATTTGGGATGGCGGCTGCGGGCCACGTCCATAAAGTGCGTGATGCACGAGACCGAGAACAGGTACATGAGCATCGCCAGGCTGAAGACAAAAACGAGCGCAAGGGGCATGGCGGCGCCTACGGCAAACAGCCCAAACAGAGCCGCGGCCTGGAGCACAAACGTCACGAGCAGCGCCTTCATGCCAAAACGCGCATCGATCCATCCGCCCAGGATGTTCGAGATCAGGCAGAACACGCCGTAGGCCATAAGTGTGGTGCTCGCCTGAACGGTGCCCATGCCCAGCACCTGCTCCAGATAGGGCGTCACGTAGCCGTAAAACACGTAGACCGACCCCACGCCAAACAAAAAGATGAGCATGCCGGTGATGATGCTCGGCTCGCGCAGAAGCCCCGCCTGCTCGCGGAAGGTGGCAGGCTCGTCGGTCTGCCCGGCGCGCGGCATAAACGCCACGAGCGCGGCGCAGATCAGAACGGCAAAGGCGAGCGTGCCGTACATGGCAACGTGCCAGTCGAGCGTATCGGCCACAAACTTGCCGATCGAGGTCACAAAGACCATCGCCACGGAAAACGCGCCGTACACCACCGAGATGGCGAGCGAGGTCTGCTGTGGGGACAGCAGCTCGGGGATATACGTCACGCCCACGGCGAGCAGTGCGCCCGAGACGGAGCCCAAGATGATGCGCGAGGCAAACAGCACTTGAAAGTTGGGCGCCAGCGCCATAACAAGATTGCCCAGTACAAAGACGATGCTGTAGCACACGAGCAACTGATAGCGGCGGAAGCGTCCCGTGCTGAGCGCAAGCGCCGGCGTTGCGATGGCGTAGACCAGCGCGAACACGCTGATGAGCTGGCCCGCGGTGGCAAGCGAGATGCCGAGTTCTGTCGCCAGGTCGCTCTCGATGCCGATAACCACGAACTCCGAGCAGCCGAGCGAAAAGCCCAACAACACGAGCAGCACCAGGCAAAAATTGGTGCGCGCGGGTGAAAGCGCGGCGGCGGTCGATGCTGTTGTGGACGAGGTCGCGGTGGTCAAGGCGGTTGCTCCCATGTTGCGTAATATGAGCGGATCCGGTCTCTGCAACTCTAGCAGAACACGACAGGGAACAGCCCCTTTGTCACGTTCCGCGCTTGCCTGTATAGTCGCAATACAGGCGAAGATGGTCTCAGGTACATCGCGGGCGACAGGAGATCCCATGGGTATGCACACGACAAAGGTTGCAGTGGGCGAGGGCAAGTTTGCGCTCGAGGCCCAGTTGACGGTGACGCCGCGGGGCATGGTGGTGTACGCCTGCTCGCCGGAGTTCGCACA
>OHPS01000632.1_pt1 | contig 13857 bp, 8 predicted proteins | sample 1577811 | NCBI WGS metagenome assembly OHPS01 (sample SAMEA3879552, study PRJEB24766) | human gut metagenome | biome: human-associated habitat; feature: feces | place: USA | collected 1985/1987
ACTAACTCGCAATGAATTAGTTGCCTTAAATTTTATTATTTTAGGAATATCCCTAGCTCATGGATATTCTCTTGATAGATATAAACAAGATAACTAATCCATAGGGATTATTTTTTTAAGTATTTTCAGTCTATACGGTTATTAATTATTAGAATTATATAAAATATCAGCCTCTTTCTCTATTTATTTTGCGCTATTGATAACTGCATTATTGTTATTTGCATTGTTTGATTATCCCTGTCGCTTTTCTTATCCTTTTTATCTTCTTTGTTACAACTTTACCCTCATCACCACCGGATTATGATCGCTATAATTAAGATCCGGCGAGAAGTAATCCGTGCTATTCAGTTCCGGTGAATGGAGAATATAGTCGATTCTCAACAAATGCTTGAAGTACTTGAAAGTATACATATATCCATGTCCGCTCGTTTTAAAACCATCCTGCAACTTATCACCTTTTACAGTGTGATAAACATACGAAGACGGCAGAGAGTTAAAGTCACCGCAGACTAGAGTAGGATAGGAGGAGGCGGCTATCAGTTGCTTGAGAAGATCAGCTTGTACGGCCCGTTTCCGGAAATTCTCGTGTAAGCCGTCGATAAGTCCCAGGGCAGCATGTTCCACTCTTTGGGAATCATCCGTACGAAGTCCCTTTTCCAGTTTGCGCTTGTTCTGGCTTACTTCCGTTGTTTGGAGATGATTGTTGAACAGGCGGATGGTGCGACCATTGATTTCAATATCACATGCAAGACTACAATTTTTCGAATCAGGATAGATGATAAGATGCTCCTCCTTGATAGGATAACGGCTGAAAACAGCCAGTTGCAACAGATTCTTCCCTTCGGGCGAAGAAGGAATATAGTGATACGGCCAATTAGAAAGAGCTGCGGATATACTATCGATGCCAAACTCATCGTTAATGCCAAATTCTTGAAAACAGAGAATATCTGCTTGCAGATTTCTCATGTAAGAAGCAATCTCCTTGCATGAGTAGCCGGTATGCTCGTGGTTAAAGGCATCGACGTTGTAAGTAGCAACCGTCAACACTCCCGGAGTATATACATTCATTTTAACCATCGGTGACGAAGCCGGACTGAAAAAAGGCGATTGTGATACACAGCTCATATATCCCCAATTGCTGAATATAGCAATCAGAGGGATGAAAACCCAGCACCGCCAACGAATCGTCCAGTAGATAGCAGAAGCAAGATTAGCCAATAAAAGTATCGGCAGTATCAAACCGATGAAAGGCATAAATTTGAAACTATCCGGTGCGGCATTGCCTACGAAAGCACCCGCAATGGTAACTCCTGCCAAAATACTGGTCAGCACGATGGATATGTAATAAAACAGTCTGTAAAAGGCTTTCATTTAATCTAAATTATTTGCTGGTTATATCACTATCGTATACGTTTGTTATAATTATATACTTGCTGTAATATGCACTCTACAATTATATCCGTTTGTTATAATATGTATTCTACGGTCATATACGTTTACTATATATATACTTATGTATTCTTAAAATCTGTGCTCAATGAAGATTGTACACTCTCCGGAGGATTAAGCTCTCTACGAAGGAAGCAACCATTTATGAATCATTGCTTTCAACTTATTATCCGCTATTGGTTTAGCTATAAAATCATTGCACCCCGCTTCTTCAGCCGCTTTCCGGTCCTGTTCGTATGCAAAGGCACTTTGAGCAATAATAGGGACAGTGGCAGACAGTTCACGGATGATTTTTGTAGCTTCCAGTCCGTCCAGATTCGGCATCTTGATATCCATTAAGATAAGATCCGGTTTCACTTCATCGAACATCGTGACAGCTTCCATTCCGTCATGCGCACGTATAAGCTGATGGTCTTTACCTAGAATAGCCTCCAATAAGTCGAAGTTACTGTCCGTATCTTCGGCAACCAAAATACAGGCATGCCGTGTATTTGTAGAACTGTCAACATTCGAATCAGCAGTTTTTCCGGCAGATGCTATTCCAGCAATGTTCCCTTCACCATTCTCTTTCTTTGAAGAATCCACATTTGCAGGATTTGCAATCGTGTATGGTAAAGTAAATGTAAACGTCGTCCCCTTGCCAAATTCGGAGTTGACGGAAATCTTTCCACCGAGCCGTTCAACAATAGACTTACAGATAGATAACCCCAATCCTGTACCCTGCGCATGATTGTTCAGCTTTGCAAAACGCTCGAACACACGCCCCACTTTCTCCGGTTCAATTCCTGTTCCGGTATCCGTTACGTGGAATACAATCTGATTGTCCACCAGTTTGTAACCATAACTGATACTTCCTTCCTTCGTAAACTTGACAGCATTTCCAATCAGATTTGAAATCACCTGGAATACTCGATTCTTGTCCGTTTCAATCATCAGACTTTCGTCCGAGGATTCATAGACAAGGCTTACTCCTTGCGGAGTACGGAATATATGAGCATCGTGCACTTCCCGGCAGAGATTATGGAGACTAGCCGGTCCGAAGGAAAACTCGATGGTTCCCGATTCAATCTTCGAGAGGTCGAGAATCTCGTTGATAAGTTGCAGGAGACGCTCGTTGTTCGCGTTTACGATGTTATAATACGTCTTCCGTTCTTCCGCATCGTCGCTTTCGGCAATGAGATGCGAGAAACCTACGATAGCATTCAGCGGCGTACGTATTTCATGACTCATATTGGCGAGGAAGGCTGACTTCAGACTATCAGACATTTCCGCTTTCTCTTTCGACGACTGAAGTTCCCGTTTTATTATTTCCAGCTCCGTGATGTCCCATTCGATGCTGACGATGATAGGCGAAGATAATTCGTCACCGTCCACTCGGATTTTCCGTTTGTCGAGGATAATCATGTTTCCGTTTCTGTCCTTTCCTTCAGCAGTCCAGTGCAGACCTTTTCCGGTGGTAGCCACCTGGATATCTTCTTGTCTCTTCTTTTCGGCTACGATAGGCGGGTAGAAATCGAAGTCATTCTTGCCGACAGGGTCGTTCTTATAAAGATCGCGGTTGTAGGCCTCCCGATTCCGGTAAATGTATCGGAAGTCGTTGTTGATTTCCTTCACTACAATCCCGGCAGGGAGATTGTTGATGGTCGTATCCATGATTTGGTTGAGCCGTTTGATTTGGGCTTCGTACCGAATCCTCTCGGAAATATCATGGGCAAACGACCAGTAACTTTCTTCTCCGGAATCATTGGTCACGTTGTACATCGTACCTTCATAAGCCAATATTCCTTTATTGATTTTAGATGGGTGATGGGCCACAAAGTTACTGCTGCCACCGTGTATGACATCTTTGCAACGTTCGTTCCAAGCCTCTTGTGTAGGCATATCTGCGGCGACGTTGTAAATTTTTAATTGACTGATGTCTTCGTTTTCTGAAATACCATGATTGTACAGGAAACGACGGTTGGCGAAGATGATCGTGCCATCGGGCTTGGCGGCAAAGATACTTTCTTTGGCGTTGTTGATGGCATGAGTCAGTGTATTGATGTCATTTCTGCGATGCTGTATGTCTGTGATGTTCTGGATATAGCCTTCGATGTTGAAACTACCGTCGGAGCGCTGTTCACGCAGATAAGTCTGTATACGCATATAGAAGATTTCTCCGTTCAGGCGGACACGGTAGCTGATGCTTTCCATGTTGAGTTCTTTCTCGTTCACGTGACACCATTCCATAAAACTCTGACGGTCTTCTTCTACAATCAGTTCCACATATTTCTCAATGGCAAGGTTTTGCACATTTTCCTCGCACAAAACACCGGTATATCCAAGATAATGAAAAATATTCTGTTTCGTATTGTACGTCCATTGTCCTATCTGGGCTACCTTTTGAATAGCCCGCAGGGTGAGATTTGCCTGTTCCAACTGTCTTTTTACGTTGCTTCTTTGCGTGATGTCGCGATATTGGCAAAGCACCATACCGTCATAAGGGAACATGAGGCATTTGAAGTAAAAAGTTTCGTCTTTCAGCACCAACTTGAAGTTCTTGCTGATGCTTCTTTGTTCTTCGAGTACAATCTGAAAGATGGGCATCACCCTCTCTCTCGTATATTCTGGTAAAAGCTCAAATATATTTTTTCCTAAAAGTATATCCTCTTGCAGAAACCATAGATCACAATGTGGCTCAATGTCTACGCAGACGCCGTGCCTGTCAACTAATAGCATCGTGTCTGCTGTCAGTTTCAATATTCTTTGTGCGTTATTCGCATCATGTAATATTCTGTCCATGTCTGTTTTTTATTAGATAATAGAGACTTATGTCTCCTATAAGGATAACAAAAGATTCCGGCATTTGTTTTTACTTTTCGGCGCGCTTCGCCTTTTCCCAGGCTCCGCTTCCTTTTTTCTTTTTCAGATAACGGATGCCTTTCAGCACATTGACATTCATAAATAGGAAATAGTAGGGGATAAAAAGCAACTTGTTTTTTATCTGTTTGGTGGATAGATAATATCCCCAATATTCCAATCCGTAAAAAAGAACCTGCATGGCAAGCAGTACTCCGTAGAATATCGCGGAACCGCCCAACAGCAGAATCGCAATATTCAGCGGGAAGAGGGCAAACAACAGGAACGGAGTAATAGACCATCGCAATACCCGGTGAGATGTATATTGAAAGCTAAGTATCCCGTAGCGGAAAGGATTCAGTAACGGACGAAGTCGCCAGATGGACTGCAATCCTCCGGCAGCGATGCGCACTTTCCGCTTTTCTTCTTCGCGCATATCTGCCGAACCGCTTTCGATGGCGTAAGCATTGGTGCAATAAGCAATGGTATAACCTTTCATGGTGATCCGGAGCGAAAGAATAAAATCATCGAGCAACGTATCCGGTTCCATTGCTTCGAATAGTTCACGACGCACGGCAAATAGTTCGCCTGCTGCTCCTACAGCAGAGTAGAGGCGGGCGTCAAGTGCTTTCAGTGTTGATTCGTATTTCCAGTAAATACCTTCCCCACCGGCAGCGGCTCCGTCTTTGGTCTGTACGGCGATCCGTTTTTCGCCGGCCACGCAACCCACTTTCGGATCTTGGAAAGCAAGTACGATTTCCCGTATTGCCTCCCGGTTTACCATGGTGTTGGCATCCGTAAAGACGACGAGCGGAGTGTCCACCAGCGTCATTCCACGTGTCATTGCGGCTGTCTTACCCTGTCGTAGGGGTTGGAAGTGTACGGTCGCTTTTCCCTGCCAACGGGTTTGCAGTCGTTCGTTTGTACTGTCGTCGCTTCCGTCTGTCACCCATACGATATGCAGTTTGTCCGCAGGGTAGTCCAGTTCAAGACTGTTCTCCATCTTTTCGTCTACAACATCTTCTTCGTTGAATGCTGTAATGAAGAGAGTCACTTCCGGCAAACCAGCGTCCGATGCTGGCAACGAACGCTTCACAGGTTTCACGAAAAGTTCTTTCAACTTGACGAGAACGTAAAGCACAATTCCGTAGCCCAGATAGGTGTAGAACACAATGAATAGGGCAAGCCAGAAAATAATTTCAAGGCAGAGGGTAATGGTTTCGTTCATGGTTAATGTATATTTATTACTTTTTCTGTGTCTGATTTTTATAAACCGTTCACTTGATTCGCTTTTTTAATTCCTCCTTTTTATCCGAGTCTTTTAGCATATTTACAAAATAGAGGGCATCCGCTTTAACAGAAGCATCTGCTGTATTTGCTTCATACCGTTTCACGAAGTTTTCGGCATGTTCTGTCAGATACTTCCTGCAATCGATATTGAGCATAATCCCATTTTCATAGTTACTATAAGACAGTCCTGTAACACTGCTTCCGGCCTCAAGGGAGGTAATATCTTCTTTCTTTATACCAGATAGGTTGACTGTGAGAGAAGGATAATAAAAGTCTTCCTCACTGGGTAGATGAACGGTCAGTTTCAGTTTATGTTCATCTATCTTTGTCACTGCTGCTGTGCCGTGTGTACGATAGAAATTGTATTCATAATATTCTTCCTGGTTGGGTATCCACACGTTGTCCGCTCCCTTTTTTCCATAGTTATTGTTAATCCAGAGCAACAGATCCGCCCAAGAAGCATCTGTGCCATGAACACCGACATTGATAGCCATTCGTTCTTCCGGTGATAATTGTAGCTGTTTGTCGATTTCTTTTTTCAGATCCTCAATGGAATAGAACCCTCTGTTTAGTACCACCTTTTTTAAATCGTTTTCCGTTTTTGCCGGACATATTGTTTCACCGTCGTTGGAAGTCATGGTCTGTATAGAAGAATGGACTTGTCCAGCGGTGATATATTCAGCAATTCCGCTTGGTTTAGCCAGCATTTTACATCCTCTGCCAGACAATTTCTCTTTGATGATATTCAAGGCAATGTCGTAATGTTTAAGTAGGTTATCGACAGTGATTTCTTCATTATCTATATTCACATCATGTATGGAGATGCCTGTTCCATAGTTCAGCATCTCTTTGACATCTCCCCATGTCAGCCCTGATTTCATGAAGAAGCGATAATATTCTTGCGTCTGTCCTTTGTAGATTTGTGTTTTGGCGTCCATCCATTCCCATTCCGGTGAGAGGGTGGTGGTAAATGAGAACCTGACTTCGTTTCCGGCTCCGTCCGTACTTCCCAATGTTTCACCAAGATAATAAATATCGGGTGGAAGGTCATCATATTGCAGGTGGCCGAGTTGATAATAATAACCGCTAGTCAAAGGTTTGCCATTGATGGCAGCCCACGTCCATGAGAAGGCGGCTTGTTTGCAGTCGTCTTGGGTAAGCATTAGGAGCCACGACTTATTGTATTTCAGTGCGGGAATAACCGTTTTTATGGTATTTTCTTCGGGCAAAGTGTTGCGGGTGTTGATTGTAATTTCCGCAGTATAGTTTTGGCTTTCATCCCCGAAAGGGTAGAAGAAGTCTGTGTCTACGATGATGTCTTTCCTTTGGGGAGAATTGTTGTTTCCTGAATTATCTTCTTTTTCATCGTCTTTGTCTCCTTGATATAAATTGATTTTTTTGATACAGGATACGTTAATAAGGCAGATTGCTAATAGCATGATGACTGTTTTTGTTTTTCCTAAAAACAATAAGCTGCTGAAGCGTGTCATTTCCAACAGTCTGATTATTCCCACGCAGAGAAGAATCAATAGAATGGAGATAGCTGGCGTTATAATAAAGTTGAACATGAAGAACCCGGTGTCCAACAGGTTAAACCGACTCAATACGTTGCCTTCAATCAAGATATGTATGGTATAGATGCCAAGTGTATATGTGCCCACTTTTTCGATTGCACGGAAATGCGGACGGTAGATACGTTGCAGTAGCAAGAAGATAAACAGGCTTCCTGCGAAACCGATCAAATAGCGATAACAGATGATCGGCAATTTTTCCCATGGCGGATAACAAACGAACTTTCCTCCCAGATAATCGTACATACTCATTCCGGTGATGTAGATATAATCTTCTTTCTGATAGAAAGGGAGGAGTACAGCGAAAACGAGGAGTGAAGCGACCAGTAGTTTTCCCCGGTGTTTCATGATTACATCGATATATTTGTGCATAAAATACCCCATCCAAAAGAATGGATACATAAACTTGTCGAGGTGCAGACGTCCGTTGTCCGGCAATGCGAGGAAACACAGAAGCGAGATGACGAAAGCGGCTGTATCTTTTTTGAATATTTTCATGCTGACGATGGCAAGTGTGAAACAGATGAAAACGGAGCGTAAGAACCAGAAACGGGTGAATGTCTCTATAAAAAGAGATTTCAACGTTCCGGTTGGAGACGGGATCATTCCTTCATAGAGCATATATCCGATGTTGATTGCCACCAACACTAATGACCAGCCGAAACAAGGAATTATTAACTGTTTGAATCTTCGGGTTACATTCGGTATGAGTGGCTTTCCGATGGATTTACTGAAAAAGAAACCGCTGACCAACATGAATATGGGCATGTGGAAAGAACAGATAAATTCATGTACCGGATTGGTCCAGAAGTCGTTGCCGTCTCCCATATTTTGGATAGAATGTCCCCAGACTACAATAAAAATGCAGATTCCTTTGATGAAGTCAATATATTCTATTCGTTTTCCCATACTTGTTTATTTGTTCTTTATCAGATTGCTGTCTTCGTCTTTATATTCTTTCTTTTTAGTAAATATTCCCCCCAGTCCTTTCAGACCTTTGGCAACGCGCACTTTAAAGCTGTTGAACAGGCTTCCGTCAGCTCCCACCGTTCCATATCCTGTTACGGCGCGTGCTTTGCGGTTGCGGATAAAGGCTATTTTGCCGAATTGCTTGAGTTGCAGAGCAAGATAACCGTCTTCACCTCGGATGATATCGGTGCGTATGCCGGTTTTCCGTGCATACTCTGTGCGATAGGCAAGAACCAATCCACGCACACTAAGTTCGGGACGTTTGAATGATTGCATCCACAAGTGCAAATCGCGGGCAGCTTCGTAGATTTTCAGTCCCCATCGCGAGTGTTTCTCATCCGGAATGTAGCTCCATAAAGAGCAGACGGCCACAATGCCCGGGCGTTCGAGGGTGTTTACCATCATTTCTACGTATTTCGGAGGGTACATAGTGTCGGAGTCAATATTGATATGATATTTACCTCGGGCATGGTTCAGTCCGCAAAGGCGGGCGAATCCGCAACTATGTTGGGTTTCTGTATAATAAGGTACACCGCATTGCCGGAATATCTCCGCCGTGCTGTCTTTCGATTCGTTGTCTACCCCGATAATTTCTACAGGATATTTGCATTCCATCTCGCTCAAAGACCACAGGCAGGCAAGCAGATGTTTCTCTTCGTTGTAGCCGATAATTGAAACGGTGACAAGCGGTTCATCACTTTGCAGCTTTGCAATATTCTGCCGCACTTCTTCAATGGCAGATGCGGGTGCTTCTGCAAACGGTTTTTCATAAACTTGTAAATACTTACTATACCAAATCATCTTTATAAAGGATTAAATTAAGTATTAAGTATCAAGTATTAGCCATGTGGAATAAATGTACTAGCAGCCACGCTTAATACTTGATACTTAATACTTAATACTTAAATTTGTTTCAAATAATTTTTTCCATTCTCGGGCAATATGTTCTATTTTAAAACGCTCTACGTCGGTGCGGGCTTGTATTCCCATCTTCCGGCGGACGTCTTCATGTTCTATCAGGTAGCAGATTTTGTCTGCCAGTCCTTCTATATCTCCATTTTCCACAAGCAGACCGTCTTTGCCATCGGTGATGATGTCTTTCGGGCCGCAGGGACACGTGAACGATACGGGTGGTACTCCACATGCCATTGCTTCGATGATCACCATGCCGAATCCTTCGAAACGTGAGGACAGAACAAAAATGGAACTTTCACAATATTTCTCAACAATATTCTGCACGTTATGTTCCAGGATACAGTTGGAGGTGATTCCGAGTTCGTCAATCTGCCGCTGGAGTTGCTCTCTCATGCCATCGCCGTAGATTCGTAATACCCAGTCCGGATGTTTCTTGCTGACGATGCTCCATGCGGGGATAAGTCGGTCAAATCCTTTCTGCGGCACATATCTGCCTACTGCGATTACTTGTTTCCGTAATCCGTCGGACTGACGTTCGGGGAAGAAAGGAAGCGGATTATAGATTACTTTTACATTATCGAGTTCCGTCCATTCAGCGGCATCTTCGTGGCTAAGCACAATGAAATTCCGCAGTTGTTTCAATTGGCGGATGAGTTGGTGCCGCCAGTATTTCTTACCTAATTTTTTGAGGAATCCCGGTAGACGGTTGTTGTTGAAATCCCGATAGTTGGATTTGTTAAAATGTATCTCTCCCAACTTGACACTGCCGTCTTTCATTTGGTTGATGAAGTTGATGTCGCGGCGGAGAAGGGAGATTGTGATGTCCGGACGGATTTTACATAGACATTCGTTCAGCCTTTTCTTGAATAGCCGTTGCTTGGTGCTGTATTCAAGAATCCGTGCGAATAACGGGCGTCCGTATAATGCGTCGTAGTTGATGTCGAGTTGGTGTATGGTGATTGACGGGTGCAGTTTATAATATGGCTCCTTGTCTTTTCCGTCGGTAAGGATGATATGTATCTCGTAGCCGAAGTGCTCCGTAAAATAGTTTGCCTTTAGTGTGAGAACCCGCTCCATACCGCTGGGGTAATAGAGAGAGGGGATACAGTAGGCTATTTTTATCTTTTTATCCATCAGATATTGTTTGTTTTTTCAGATATATCTATGTGAAATCAGATTTCGGTTTCATGAATGACTTTTCTCATTTGTGCTGTCCATGACAGTGCTCTGACCGTTTCGCGTATCTCCGGTGGAGACATTTGTTGAGAGCGTTGGAAGTTTATCAGTCCGCAAATGTCGATGGGCGATTCATCCGGTGGCACTTTCCATACATAAGGCATCCGGTCGAAATCTTCGTCCGTTTCCGAGTAGGTGAACGAAAGCCCTCGTGCGGCATATTCACGGTTTTTTAGTGTTTTGATGTAGGTGATTCCGCTCCGGTGACGTCCCAGGCTGCCTATGGCAAAATCTGCTTTTTCAAATTGTTCGTCCAGTTTGTCACTGTGTAGGGGGCCGTGCAGGATGACGTACGGTTCCAGATGGTTGTCGCGGATGGCAGGCAGTATTTCTTCCTGTTCGCGTATGCCGGACAGGGGACCTACGATGTGGAAATAAACTTTGTATTCCGGATTTGTACGGTAGTATTCGGCTAGTCCGTGTATCAACCGGTCGAATCCGTGCCAGTAGTGCACTTCGGCCACTCCAATCAGATGAAGTTCGCGTGAGGTGTCGTTCATCGTTCGTTTGATAGGGATTGCTTCGAAGTCTATTCCGTTGGAGATCCGTATCGTTTTTCCTCCAAAAATATGTTCGGCGTTGGAGAAGGTGACGATACCGTCCAGCTCTTTGGCTAGCCGGTGGCGGAAACAGCGGTCGATGGCGAGATTGAATTTCATCGACCATGCCACATATTCCTGATCGTAAGGATAGGTAGGTATTTCCATTACCACTTTCGCTCCCATCCGTTTCAATTTTCTGACTAGTTGCAGGGTGAACGGGCTTGCGTTGTGAAAGGAACGCATATATATAAATTCTATTTTCTCGCGGCGTACATATTCAGTGATGGGGGAGTAGTAGACACGTTTCCATATCTTTGCAGTGAATCCGGTTCCGAAATCGGCAATGACTTCGTCGTCTATTATCCATCGGCGCTCACCGTTGGGAGTGGTTTGATAGTAACAGGTACGCACGTCCAATCCGCACTCTTTGAGGGCTTTTACCTGATAATGTATTTTTTTACTTATTCCATTCGCTTTATCAAAGCCGTGGAACATAAGAAATAAGGCTTTCATTCTTTGTTGTTGTCTCAAATCTATAATTGCTTATTTTGTTTTTTTATATACTTGCCAGCTATTTTTTTCACTTTTCCTATGATGTCATATTCATGTGTAGCCTGTATATATCCTCCAAAGATAATAAAACTAATGATACTTTTGGTAATAATTGTCACGAAAATGTTCATTCCTTCCGTTGTATACTGCACAGGCAGGAGGCACGCTGTCATTAACCCGCTGACTGCCAGCGGGGAAAGGAGTTGACGGACGAACGTCCATACCTTTCTCCGGAACGTTACGTGATACATCTGCCAGTAGCATTGCACGAAGTTGACGGTAAATGTCAATACGATACAGGTTGCCACTGCGGTGAGCGTGCCGAAATAGAAGATACCAATCAGCATTCCCGCCACGTTGAGGGTGGATGAGAATACGCCGCAGATGAACAGGCTCCGGGTGTCTCCCGCAGCCTGAAAAATGGAGCCGGAAGAGGAGAGTATAATTTGCACGCCTACCGAGAGGGAGAGTATGCGGAATACGGGTACGGAGGGCAGCCATTGGTTGCCGAATATAATCAGTGTCACTTCTTGTGCTGTAAAGAAAAGCAATACGCTCATGGGTAACCCTATGAAAGAGAGTATGCGGACAATGCGTTCATAGGAGGACGCCAGTTTTGCTTTGTCATCTTGGAAATCGCTGAAGATGGGGTGCATTACCGGAGTGATGACTTGTGTGATGTTTTGCAGGGGAAGCATCATGAGCCGGTAAGATTTTTCATAATATCCCAAGTCGGACATGCTCATGTGTTTTCCTATCAGCAGTTTGTCCAGATTACGGCTGAAATAGTTGATGACGTTGAACAGGAATTGATAGGCCGAATATGAAAAGATCTTGCGGAGTGCTGTCAATCCCCATGTGAAGCGCAATCGTTGCGGATAGCGCTGGTAGGAAATGACAAATATCAGTATGCTGGAGATGATCGGGGTGATAATCAGTGCGTAGAGTCCTGCTCCGCAGAGGGCTGCCGTAACCGCTCCCGCACCTCCGGCTATCTGGATAGTGAAACTGCGGACAGCGATGTATTTGAATTCTTTGTTGCGATAGAACATGGCTCCGGGCACGATGGTGGCGGAGGCAAAGAAGAGGTTGACGGACAGAAGTTGGCACAGAATGCGCAAGATCTGGCTGTCGTAGTAGTCGGCAATCAGCCATGAGGCGGCGAAGAAAAGCAGGCTGATAGCAATTCCTGTCCATACGGTGAATGAAAAAATATCCGACAGTTCTTCTTTTGTCAGCGCTTTGTGCTGTATGATGGCCGGGGAGATTCCCATATCGGTGAACAGGTTGAAAAATGCGATGATTACGGTGGCGATAGCTACGATTCCGAAGTCGTCCGGGGAAAGTAGGCGTGCCAATATTCCAGCTACTACGAGGGAGATGATGATGCCGCTGTATTTGGCTAGTGCCGTGTAGAATACGCCCGAAAAAAGTTGACGTTTGATGTTGTTAGCCATTGATTACGTCTTTATAGGTTTGTGCATATTCCTTTCCTATTTTCCGGATGTTCATATTTTCCAATGCGTATGCATAGTTTTTTTCTCCTTGTCCCCATGCGGACAGTTGACGTGCTCTTTCAAGTGCCTCCAGAATGTCGGACCTGTCGTCCGGATGGAACGTCGGATTTCCGGTTGCGGATAGTATTTCTCCGATGTTTCCTGTTGTCGGGCCTACTACTACTTTGTGGAAGAGGAAACCTAGGGGGACATTTCCGGAGTTCAGAATATCTTTCCTTTGTATGAATATTACGTCTGAAGCAGCGATGTAATAGGGCAGGTCGCAGTTGTCTATCAATTCGTCATTGGCTCCGGCATGAAACTTCAGAAGGCGGTTGAGCAATGGCATGGCGAGATAGTAACCCAAGCGCGAAGTCCAGCGCTTGAAAAGATTCCATCCGTATTCGTTGCGTCTGGAGAAGGGGTAGAGGCGGGGAGCCAACAGTAGCTTGTTCTTTTCATTCCATTTGCAGAAAGCACTGGCTACCATGCGGATTTCTTCGCGGTTGCGGAATTTTCCGAAGGCGGTGACGATGAATGCTTCTTGTGGCAGGTTCAGATATTGACGTGCGCGCTCTATGCTGATATCTTCTTTGTAGGTGTATTGGTAGATGTGGTGCGGGATGACAACATTCCGGCTGCCGGGATGTTTTTCAATGAATTCCGTCAGGCTGTAATGTCCCATGTGTACCACGATATCGCTTTCCGACTCGATGATGTCGTAGGCTCGGCTGATGACTTCATTGGCGTAGTGGGGGCGGATATTATGTCGTGTGTATACGAAATGGGCTCCCCGTGAGCGGAAGAAAGCGATGCGTTCTTTCAGGCGGCGGATGACGTCGTGGTCTTCGCATATCCAGCCCACTACCTCCTCCGGCCATTGGAAATGGATGATGTCATAAGTGGTGTCCGATTCCCAGAATTCTTTTTGGGAGCATCTCACATCAATTCCAGCCATTCTGATAGCATCGCATAAGATAGGAACAAATAGATTGTCGG
>OHPS01000635.1_pt1 | contig 13846 bp, 10 predicted proteins | sample 1577811 | NCBI WGS metagenome assembly OHPS01 (sample SAMEA3879552, study PRJEB24766) | human gut metagenome | biome: human-associated habitat; feature: feces | place: USA | collected 1985/1987
ACGATATTAAAAGAAAGGAAATATGTGATAATTAACTTCCTAATTATCATACAAGGATAAAGCAATGAGTGAAAAAAGAAGAGACAATAAGAACAGAGTGCTCCGATTGGGAGAGCAACAGCGAGCAGATGGTAGATATATGTTCACTACAATAGACCCAATTACACAAAAAAGAAAGTTTGTTTACAGTTGGAAATTGGAAAGACATGACAAAATGCCAGCAGGTAAGAAACCAGACTTATCACTGCGAGAGAAGGAAAAGCTAATAGGGCAAGACTTGGCAAAGGGGATATCCTTATTTGATGGTGATATGACAGTATTGGAACTGGTAGAGAAATATTTAGAGCAGAAAAAGAACGTAAGACCAACTACAGCGGCAGGCTACAAAACAGTAGTCAACGTATTAAAGAAGGATAAGTTTGGCAGTCAAAAAATAGGTCACATTAATATCATGGATGCAAAAGCATGGATATTAAAACTGCAATCAGAGGACAGAAAGAGTTACAGCAGTATTCATACCATACGAGGTGTACTTCGCCCTGCTTTCCAGCTTGCATATGAAGCTGAAATTATTCACAAGAACCCATTTGATTTTGAATTACACAATTTCTTAATCAATGATTCAGTAAAAAGAGAAGCATTAACAGCCAAGCAGGAGCGAGACTATTTACAGTTTATCAAGCAGGACGAGCATTTCAGCCAGTTCCACGATGGAATTTACTTATTGTTCAAAACGGGTCTGCGAATTGGAGAATTTTGTGGACTTACACTGAAAGATATTGACTTGGAGAAAAGAACAATTAACGTAGACCATCAGTTGCAGTATGTAGGAAATAAAGGAAAGTACATAGAAAAAACCAAAACAGATGCAGGTACAAGGGTGCTACCCATGTCAGATGATGTTTATGAAACAATAAAAAGAGTGGTGTCAAGCAGGAAAAAACCAAAGGTTGAAACAATGATAGATGGTTACACAGGCTTTCTATTTTTGGATAATCGTGGAAAGCCAATGATGCCATACCAGTGGGAAAAGAAGTTCCAACATTCAGTTGAAAAATACAATAAAATATATCGTGTGCAACTTCCTAAGATAACACCGCATGTATGCCGCCATACATTTTGTACAAATATGGCAAAGAGGGGAATTTCAGTAGAAACTTTAAAATATCTAATGGGACATACAGATATTAGTGTCACATCAAATGTGTATACCCATTTAAAACTTGAGGACGCCCAGAAAGAACTGGAGCGATTGGAAAAGGCTGAATCAGAGTTGAAAAAATGTGCTCAGTAAAAAGTGAATAGTGAAGCGATAAAAAGTAGCGATGAGTACGAATCGGAAATTTACTTCGATTTGTACTCATTTTACTTACCATGATATGGAAAGATATGCGAATTTATGCTAAGATAGGTGCAAGGGGTTAAATGTTGGAAACATTGATAAAACCTAGGAAAAATAAGGATATGCAAGGATAAAAGAAGATATGCAAAGAAAAATAAAAGTCCTCATGGTTTGCCACGGCAATATCTGTCGTTCCCCCATGGCGGAATTCGTAATGAAAAAATTAGTATCCGATGCCAGACTCACCGCCCGCTTCCAGATCGCCTCCGCGGCCACCAGCACAGAGGAAATCTGGAACGGCATCGGGAATCCGGTGTATCCGCCGGCGAAGGCGGAACTTGCGAGGCATGGGATCTCCTGTGAGGGGAAGCGGGCCCGGCAGGTGACGAGAGCGGATTATGCGGAATATGATTATTTGATTGGTATGGATGGTGCGAATATCCGCAACATGCTGCGGATATTCGGGGGAGACCCGGAGGGGAAAGTAGCGAAGCTGCTTTCCTACGCGGGATCGGAACGGGATATCTCGGATCCATGGTACACGGGAGATTTTGGGACAACCTATGCGGATGTTCTGGAAGGCTGTACCGCATTCCTTGAATATTTACAACAAAACAGCAAAATCGACACATGATCTGACACTGTCAACACTGCATACATGACATGGATGTCATGCCTGAAAAGTTCACAGAATCACCACATTTTTCTCACAATTCCTTCGCAGATGTCTTTTATTATAAGAGGCAGATAAGGGGAAAGAAATGTTCACAAGATTTTTAATGGAACAGGAGGAATGAGAATATGAGAAGATGGAATTTACCCCAGGTGAATACAAAAGTAATGTGTGCAGTGTTGACAGCTGCTATGGTGATGACGGGATTTACGGCATGCGGAGGAACAACATCTGCGGGTACGGAGAGCGTAGCAAGTGAATCAGCAGAACAGAAGGAGACGATCGCACCGGAGAGTACGACGGAGGGCACGGAGAGCGGTGAAGAGAAGGTGGAATCTTATCTCGGCCAGATCACTGCCATTGATGGCAATGTGATCTCCATCGCACTGGCAGAGAAGCCGGAAGCTCCCAATGGTGAAGCTCCTACCGGTGAGGCACCCAGCGGAGAAAAGCCGGATGGCCAGGCTCCTGACGGCAACGGTGGCGCTCCCAATGGTGAAGCCCCTACCGGCGAAGCTCCCAGCGGAGAAAAGCCGGATGGCCAGACTCCTGATGGCAATGGCAGCGCGCCCAACGGAGAAGCACCGAACGGTCAGAAACCCGAGAAAGACATGCTGGATGAGATGACCTTAACTCTCAGCGGAGATACTATGACTATCACAGTCAATGACGATACGATCATTACGATTGACGGAGAAGATGCCACTCTGGACGAACTTCAGGTAGGTGATACCGTATCCTTTTTCCTGGATGGTGAGACAGTGACTTCATTGAGCGTAGGTATGCCGGAGTCGACACAGCCTATGCAGGCCCCGGAGCAAAATTAAGCTGACGTAAGAGCATGGCACCGAGAATCTCTGCCATTTCTTCCGGGGACTGGGGATCGGATTCTTTCAGCCAGGTCTCTACGACACCGACACAGCCGGTGATAATGAAGGAGCAGAGATATTCATAATTAGCATCGGATTGCGCACTTTCCAGAACCTGGAGAGTGCGTTTTTCAATCTGATCTTTCAGGCGATTGACGAAAGCCAGATCCCCATGAGGGCCGATCATGACCTTGGCCAGATCCCTGTTTCGGTCCAGAAAACGGAAGAATTCCAACAACGGCCCCTGAGAGGCCAGAGAATTGGTAACGACCGGTTTCTGCTCCATGATTTCATTAAATTCCAGGAACATTTCATCCTCGATTTTATGGAGCATATCGTAGATATCATCATAATGCAGATAAAAGGTTCCGCGGTTGATATCCACCAGTTCAGTCAGCTCCTTGACGGAGATATCCTGAATATCATGGGTTTCTAACATTTTTACCAGCCCCTGTAATAAGAGAGCCCGGGTCTTGCGCACACGGCGATCCATTTTTTCCATAGAATCCTACACCAGCCTTTCTGAGGAAAAATGAGAGGGAATCATTTCCTATATCTAATATAAATCTGAATTTTTTCTAAAATAATAAACAAACAGAAAGAAAATGTCTAAAAATAAACAATCAATCTCAATCTGTAGCTTGCTTTTTCTTCCCCATTATTATATTTTGCATGTGGCAGAAAATCAACACAAGTTCATTAAATGACATTAATACAATTTCTCATCTTTGTAGTAAGTCTTTACAGATGTTCAAAAACATTTTAAACTAGAGACATATAAAATCAAATACATAAATAAGGGTACAAAGAGAGAAAAAGCAGGAGGGAACTATGGCAGACAACGCAGAAAAAGACAAAAAAGATAATTCCTTTATGATGAAACTTGCCACGCTCATTGTAGACAAACGAAAAGGATTTTATCTGATCTTTATTGTTTTATGCATATTTTGCGTATTATCCATGAACAGAGTCAAGGTTAATAACGATCTGACCACTTATTTGCCGGACACAACAGAGACCAGAAGGGGACTGGATCTGATGGATTCGGAATTTACCACGTATGGCTCCGCCCGGATCCTGATCTGTAACGTGACGTTTGACGAGGCACAGAAACTGGCAGATCAGGTGGAGGAGATGGACGGTGTCAGCATGTTGGATTTCGATGACACCGAGGATCATTATCATGACATGGAGGCTTTATTGTCTGTCACTTTTGATGAGGAAGCAGACACGGAAGCTACACAGCAGCATCTGGATGAGGTATTGGATGCATTGTCCGATTATGATGTTTACTATTCTTCCGATATCGGTCAGGAAGAGCGTGACGCGGATGACTTGAATAATGATATGATCGTCATTCTGTTGTTGGCAGCAGTGGTTATCGTAGCCGTATTGTTATTTACCTCTACGACTTATGCGGAAATCCCGGTTTATCTGACTACATTTATTGTGGCAGCTATTTTGAACAAAGGTACGAACTACTGGTTCGGAACCATCAGTTTTGTTACGAACTCCATCGCGGTGGTACTGCAGTTAGGTCTGGCGGTAGACTATGCCATCATTCTTGCTCACCGTTTTATGGAAGAACATGAGGACAAGGATGCCAGAGAGGCTGTGATTGTTGCTTTGAGTAAGGCAATCCCGGAGATTTCCTCCAGTTCCCTGACCACCATCTCCGGTATGGTAGCCATGATGTTCATGCAGTTTAGAATTGGTTATGATATGGGTATCATTCTGGCAAAATCCATTATTTTCAGTATGGTAGCCGTATTCTTCCTGATGCCCGGACTGTTGTTGACCTTTTCCAAGGCCATCGACAACACCCATCACAAGAGCTTCGTTCCGAAGATCACAGCAGTCGGTAAGTTTTGTGTGGCTACCCGCTACATTATACCGCCTATTCTGATCGTAGGTGTTATTATAGCATTTTTCCTGTCCAATAAGGCAAACTACGTGTACGATACCAACACTCTGGAATCCAGTACTATGAGTGATAATAAATTCTCCGTCAGCATGGTAAATAAGGAATTCGGTATGGTGAACCAGCTGGCGGTCATTGTGCCGAACGGTGATTATGAAAAAGAGGCACAGACACTGAAAGCTCTGGAAAAGCTGGATGTGGTGAAATCCTGTCAGGGACTTGGCAATATCGAGGCCATGGACGGCTATATGCTGACGGATAAGCTGACCCCCAGGCAGTTTGCGGAACTGATCGATTTGGATATTGAAGTGGCGGATATGTTGTATTCGGCATATGCACTGGATCAGAGCGATTATGGTGCGCTGGTCAGTGGCGTCAGTGAATACGAAGTTCCGTTTATTGATATGTTCCTGTTCATTTATGATCAGAAAGAAAGCGGCAACATCACACTGGACGATGATCTGGAAGAAACTCTGACGGATGCTTATTCCCAGATCTGTATTGCGAAAGATCAGCTGCTGGGCGAAGACAATTCCCGATTTGTTCTGGAATTGAATGTTCCTTATGAGGGAGAAGAGACCACAGCAGCACTGGATCAGATCCGTAATACCGTGGCAAAGTTCTATAATATAGATGACATTCTGCTGGTCGGTAACGCCACCAGTGATAAGGATCTGGGCGATTCCTTCGCAACGGATAATACGATCATCACGGTGCTGACAGCATTGTTCGTTATGATCATCCTGCTGTTCACCTTCCAGTCCGCCGGTCTGCCGGTACTGTTGGTTGTAACGATTCAGGGTAGTATCTGGATGAACTTCTCATTGCCGTATCTGTTGAATGAAAATGTATATTTCCTGGGATATCTGGTAGTATCTGCGATCCAGATGGGTGCAACGATCGACTACGCTATCGTTATCACCAGCCGTTACATGGATCTGAAGACATATATGCCGATCAAGGAAGCCGCCATCGAAGCACTGAACCAGGCGTTCCCTACCATTGTTACCAGTGGATCCATGCTGGTATCTGCGGGATTTATTATCAGCTATGTATCTTCCAATGCAGCGGTAGCGGCCATCGGACTGGCTCTTGGTCGTGGTACTCTGACATCTATTTTGTTGGTACTGCTGGCATTGCCGCAGACACTGCTGATCGGAGATATCATTATTCAGAAGACAGCATTTACACTGAAACGGGATCTGGCAAAGCCCTTGCCCTCCGCCGGAAGAATCCGTATGAACGGTCACATCAAGGGTTATGTCAATGGTGTGTTGGAGGGTGATTTCATTGGTGTCATTGATGGTGAGATGGGTGCGGTGGTGCGTCCCAAGGATACCGTGACGATGGAGGAGCGGGATGATGCTCCGGAGGAAAATTATCCCAGACTGGAAGCACAGGAGCTTTCGGAGCACGAAGCAGCAGGACAGGAAGAACCGGCTGGAGAAAATACAGTGGAAGCAGCCGGAAAAGACGGGGAAATTTCGGACAACAGTGAGGACAGAAATACGGAAAAAACAGCAGAAAGCGAGGGAACAGAAGATGAACAGTAAGAGATTATTATGTTTCCTGCTGGGAGCAGCACTGATCCTGCAGACACCGGCCACCGCCTATGCAGCAGAAACTTTGACCTATGAGCAGTACAGAGGCGGCAGCGGTTATAGCAGCACGATAAAGGAGCAGGATTATGCAGTCATAGAGATCAGCACGGAGGAGGATCTGCGGAAACTGGTGGAGAACTGTGTACTGGACAGTTGGTCCAGAGATAAAAAAGTAGTGCTGCAGAACGACATTGTTCTGAGCATGACAGGTGAACTCAGTATTCCTACGTTTGCAGGAATCTTTGACGGCAGCGGTTTTACTATTTCCAATGTGAAACTGACCGGAGACGGTTCGGCAGTGGGATTGTTCCGCTATGTGCAGGAGGGAGCAAAAGTCCGCAACCTTACGGTCACGGGGGAAGTATCTCCCTCTGGAAGTCAGGATCAGGTCGGCGGTATCGTCGGTGTGAACTATGGCAGCATTGAAAATTGTAAATTTACCGGAAATGTGGTCGGTGATACGGATGTCGGCGGTATTGCCGGAGTCAATGCCGAGAGCGGAGAGATCCGTCGGTGTGAATCCTCCGGAAATGTGATCGGCAATCATTCCGCAGGCGGTATTGTGGGCAACAACCACGGTATTCTGAATAACTGCAGCAACAATGGCAATATCAATACGTACAGCACGGAAGTGACTTATGATCTGGAAGATATCACCATGGACAATCTGGAGCAGATCAACAGTACCTCCAATGTGGCAGCTCATACGGACACCGGCGGTATCGCAGGTATTTCGGATGGTAAGATTTATTATTGCTCCAATTCCGGGGCCATCGGCTACCAGCACGTAGGCTACAATACCGGAGGTATCGTAGGCAGACTGCATCAGGGCTATCTGCAGAACTGCACCAACACCGGATATGTGCAGGGCAGAAAAGATGTGGGCGGTATCGTGGGTCAGATGGAGCCGTTCCTGGAAATCCAGTATCTCAGTGACAAGCTGAAGGAACTGGATACGGAGACAGACAAATTCCTAGATATGTTGGATGCCACCCAGAAAGATGTGAGCAGCTATAGCAAACAGGCATCCAGTATTGCCAAGAGTATCAGTTCGAACCTGAAGGATGCCAACAATGCGGGAAGCTCTCTGACCGGGACCGCTCATGATCTGTGGTATATTTACAATCAAGAGTTGAACGGCGTCAGCAACGATCTGAAAGTCCTGAATGACGATCTGAACAAGCAGGCGGATAATGACAAGAATAACGGCAACAGTCATGACGTTACCATCAGTGGAAATGATATTTGGAATGGTAACTGGGGTGGCGATGGCGATCATGACGTCAGTGGCGGAAACATTACCATCACCGTACCGGACGATACGGAGAGCTATAAATCGGCACTGAAAAAATTCGGAGAGAATGCCACCAAGCATCTGGATAACATGACGAATGCTTCCACGGATCGCAGTGGCGGTATCAAAGATAATCTGGACACACTGAATGACAGGCTCGACAAGGCTTTTGACCAGTTGGGTCAGTTGGGGGATGTACTGGAAGCCGGGACAGACAGCACCAGTGCCCACATGGATGAGCTGATGGATCAGGCCAGAGTTCTGCGGAATCTGGTCAGCGAAATCCGGGATGATCTCTTCCGGTATGAAGGAATTTCTGTAGAAGATACTTCGGATGAGTCAGCCAGCAAGGAAGAGGTGAACCCCGGAGATCCCGATGCGGAGGATGACACCGCAGAACCGGAAGAAACCGAAGAAGCGCGCTATGATACTTCCAGCTTCCAGAAGGGAAAGGTCACCTTATGTGTGAACCGCGGTACGGTGGAAGCCGATACGAATGTGGGCGGTATCGTTGGACAGGTGGCAACGGAATACGATTTTGACCCTGAGGACGATATCACTTTAACCGGAACGGAGAGTTTCGATGTGGAGCAGACGGTCAAGGCAGTCATCAGAGACAGCCGCAACCTTGGAGACGTGACCGGTAAAAAAGACTATGTCGGCGGTGTGGTCGGTAAAGCAGAATATGGCGCAGTCATTTCCTGTGAGTCTTATGCACCCGTAGAGAGTACCGGAGGCAGCTATGTGGGAGGAATTGCCGGATCTGCCAGCTATGCGATCCGCAGCTGTTACAGCATGGGCAGGATCACCGGTAAAAATAATATCGGAGGTATTGCCGGAGAAGGCTGTGATATTTTCTACAGCTATGCGTACAATGATCTGGATATGTCCGGCGAAGGCCAGGGCAGCATTGCCGGAAAAGTCAGTGATGATGGAACTCTGTATGGCAACTATTATGTGGAAGGCGGAGCCGGTGGCGTAGACGGCATTGGTTATCAGGGCGGTGCTACCCCGTTGTCCTACCAGGAATTCTGCAGCAAAGACGTTCCGGACGCTTTCTCACAGTTTACCATTACCTTCCAGGCGGATGGTGTAGAAGTGGCTTCCTATAAATGCGGTTACGGGGATTATCTGTCGGCAGACCAGATTCCGGAAGTACCGGAGAAGGATGGCTATTACGGTGTATGGCCGGATTATGATTTCAGTGATATTACCGGTAATAAAGTGCTGGAAGCAGAGTATGAGGAATGGACCGCATCCATTGCTTCCGCAGAGAAAAACGATAACAATAAGGCACTGGTTATGGCAGAAGGCAACTTCTATCCAAATGCAGCATTGCATCTGCAGGTAGAGGGAAATACTTATACAGTATCCATGACCAATTCCATGGAAGAGGATGCACCGGACTATACCGGAGAAGCAACCTTGCGTGTCTACTGTGAGGATGCGGATAACACTGTCATAGAGGTAGCACGGGATGGAGAGTACACGGAAGTGGAATCCACTGTGATCGGCAGCTATAGACAGTTTACCATGGAAGTGCCCGGCAGCTTCCGCACGGTAGAGGCCGAGGGCAGTCATACACTGCTGATCGTACTTTGCATCGTCGGTGGTGTAGTCGTGATCCTGTTGATCGTATTGTTAGGGAAAAAAGCGGCAAAACGCCGGAAGACGCGCAAGGCGGCAAAACGTGACCGGAAAGCCGGAAAAGCTGACGAGGACCAGAGCGGCACAAACGAAAGTGATTCAAAGGACAGCCCAGCAGAAGGTACTGATGTTACGGATGCAGCAGAAGATGCCGGACAGACGGCTGACGCAGAGGAATAACAATGATTCAGGCAGTTTTATTTGACATGGACGGTACGCTGATCGATACCGAAAAATATTACCGTATTTTCTGGCCGAAGGCACTGGCAGCCTGTGGGTATACCATGACAGATGAGCAGGCACTTACGATGCGCAGTCTGGGACGCCCCTTTGCCCCCAGACAGCTCAAGGACTGGTACGGTGAAGATTTTGACTATTATGTGGTGCGTGACAAACGAAAAGAGATGATGGAAGAAACACTGGACCGGGATGGCATCAAATGCAAGCCCGGTGCCGTGGAGCTTCTGGAAGATCTGAAAAAAAGGCATATCACTGCAGCGGTTGCCACAGCGACGGATCTGGAGCGGACGGAAAAATATCTGGCGATGGCAGGACTTCGGCCGTATTTTGAGAAACTGATTTCGGCCACTATGGTAGCAGAAGGTAAGCCGTCCCCGGATATTTATCTCTATGCCTGCAAGCAGCTGGGACTGGCACCGGAAGAGTGCATGGCCGTGGAGGATTCTCCCAACGGAGTCATGAGTGCTTACCGCGCCGGCTGTAAGGTCGTGATGGTGCCAGATCAGACACAGCCAGATGAAAAATTAAAAAAATGTCTGTACGCCTGCGTACCGACCCTGGCAGATATCAGCCACCTCATTTAGAGGTGGCTATATTTGTCATAGTAGCTTGATTTTTGTATTCCGGTGTGTTATTATTTTAACGATTAGAGTGACTATTCGGAAGACAATGAAATCAAGCGGGACTGCTTTGTCATGCTTGCATGTAAAAAGCAGTTTTGCTTGATTTTAGGTGACTCGAATAGAGTCACCGCCACACATATGAGCAAAAATAGCTGCGCAGCAGCGAAAGCACGATTTATCGTGCGATTTTGCGAATAATGTGTGGAATGTATTCATACTTGGAGCCCACGAGGGGCGGAAAGGAATGGAAGAAAATGAATTTTGATGACATCGTAGCAAAAGTAAAAGAGTGTGGGAAGAAGACCGTCGCAGTCTCCGTTGCACAGGACAGTGCAGTACTGGAAGCTGTACATGAGGCCAAGAGACTGGGCATTGCAGATGCAATCCTGGTAGGTGATGAGGCGAAGATCCGTGAGATCGCAGCCGGACTGAATATGGACCTCTCCGATTATGAGATCATCAATGAGCCGGATATGATCGAAGCTTCCCTGAAAGCTGTAAAGCTGGCACATGACGGCCGTGCAGATATGTATATGAAGGGTCTGATCGACTCCAAGAACTTCTTAAAGAGCGTACTGAACAAAGAAGTAGGCCTTCGTACCGGTGGAACCCTGTCTCATGTATGTGTATTTGAGATTCCCGGCATTGACAGACTTCTGTTCCTGACCGATGTTGCATTCATGACCTATCCTACACTGGAGGAGAAGGTTCAGATCATCAAGAACACCATTCCGGTATGTAATGCCTGCGGCGTTGCAGAGCCTAAGGTAGCACCTTTAGCAGCAGTTGAGGTTGTAAATCCCAAGATGCCCGTTACCGTAGATGCGGCAGAACTGACTAAGATGTGTGAAGAAGGACAGATCCCCGGCTGTATCGTAGACGGCCCGCTGTCTCTTGACCTGGCGATCGATCCCGAGGCAGCCAAGCATAAGGGAGCTACCGACCGTAAGATCCAGGGTGATGCAGATGTATTGCTGTTCCCGGATATCCATGCCGGCAACCTGGTATACAAAGCAATCGTACATATGGTAAAAGTAAAGAACGGATGCATCCTGACCGGTACCAAGGTACCCGTAGTCCTGACCAGCCGTTCCGATACCTTCGAGACCAAGGTATACTCCCTGGCACTGGCTGCAGTTGTAGCAGAAGAGATGAAAAAGAATCAGAAATAAGCTATGGATATCGTGATCGAAGCCGCTGTGGAAGCTGCGGGAGAACTGCTGTCGGCAGGTATAGATGCTGTAGTGGACAAAGCGGTAAAGCATAAGAGCGAATATAAGAGTGAATATAGGAGGAAACACACAATGGCAATCAAGAGTCTGATCATCAACCCCGGTTCCACCTCCACCAAGATCGGTGTATTTGAGGATGAGAACTTATTATTTGAAGAAACCCTGAGACATTCTACCGAGGAGATCTCCAAATACGATACTATTTTCGAACAGAAGGATTTCCGTAAGAAGATCATTACCGATCTGCTGGCAGAGAAGAACTGCGATCTGAAGAGCTTCAACGTGATCGTAGGACGTGGCGGTCTGTTAAAGCCCATCCCCAGTGGTACCTATGCGGTAACTGATGATCTGCTGGAGGATTTAAAAGTAGGTGTACAGGGTCAGCATGCTTCTAACTTAGGCGGTATTCTGGCAAGAGAGATCGGTGATGAGATCGGCGTTCCCTCTTACATCGTAGACCCCGTTGTAGTAGATGAGCTGATGCCCATCGCAAGATATTCCGGTCTGGAAGAGATCCCCAGAGGAAGTATCTTCCATGCCCTGAACCAGAAGGCAGTTGCCAAGAGATATGCAAAAGAGGCCGGCAAGCCTTATGAGTCCTTACGTCTGGTAGTAGTGCACATGGGCGGCGGTGTATCCGTAGGCGCACATGAGGACGGCAAGGTTGTAGACGTATTCAGTGCATTTGACGGTGATGGTGCATTCTCTCCGGAGCGTGCAGGCGGTGTGCCTTGTGCAGCACTGGTAAAAATGTGCTTCTCCGGAAAATATACCGAGAAGGAGATCAGTGCAAAGCTGATCGGCAAGGGCGGACTGAATTCTTACCTGGGTACCAACGATATGCGTGAAGTTACCAAGCGTGCCAATGAAGGCGATGCCAAGGCAGCGGAGGTGAAGCAGGCATTCCTGTTACAGGTAGCCAAAGACATCGGTGCTATGGCCTGTGTGCTGAACGGCAAGGTAGACCAGATCGTTATCACCGGGGGCATTGCATATGGTGAGGATGTAGTGGCTAAGCTGAAAGAGAGATGCGGCTGGATCGCTCCTGTGACCGTATATCCCGGTGAGGACGAGCTGTTAGCTCTGGCTCAGGGCGCTCTGCGTGTCATGAACGGCGAAGAACAGGTGAAGCAGTACTAATTTAGAGTAAAAATATAGAACTCCCGGTGGAATGATTCCATCGGGAGTTTTTTACTTTAGGGAATAGACTTTCTGTCAGCATTATCATTTTAACTAAAAATCAGCTTTGACAGAATCCCCAGTACCAGCATGTGTACCGGATAAAAGGCATAGCAGGCAAGCTGGATCTTACGGTTATGCGCGCCCTGGCGTCCATGGTAGCACCACAGAAGCGGCAGACACAACAGCGCCAGTCCCTGTTCTGAAATCTCGAAGGCATGACCGAAAAGCTGTAATGGAATCTGCATTCCTGCCAACAGCATGACATTGATCCAGTAGAGCCCGGCAAACTGTCCGGCAAGCTGCCACCAATTTTTCCCATGGAAGAGATAGAATACGATAACAGTCAGAACGCCTTCTCCGTAATAGTCGAACATGAAGAGGGTTGCCAGCACGTAGCCCACTGCAGATAGCAGCAGGATCGACGGAATCCACAGCCAGACCGGACATTTTTTCCGTAGGGTATCTATTGCCCAGATACATAGGAAGCCTGTGAGCAGTGTCCAGATCACGTTCTGATGAAACGGGTAGAATAACAGCCCACTGTACATCAGATTGATGGGAAGCTCAGAAAGAATGGCCAGAAGAAGCAGGCGCATGCAATATTTTTTCCTATCATGGGTATGGAAGAAGCCTTCCACCAGGAAAAAGGCGAACATGGGAAATGCCAGTCTGCCGATGCCGGTCAGCCACCAGGCATCTCCGGCGAGGGTAGCCCACAGGTGATCACAGAACATGAACGCCATAGCGAGGATATGCAGCGTCAGAGCACTGAGATCCGGTGGGAAAATAGAACAATGGGATACTTTGTTTTGCAAAATAAAACTCCTTTCAAAATTCCTTACGGAAGGATATAGTTGCATTATATCTTGTTTATGCGCTATAGTAAATATATCTGTGAAAGAGTATATGAAATTCCAATGATGGCCTACCCGGCATTTATATGCCGCAAAGCCTGTCGGGCGCACAGATATTGACAGAAAAACAAAATGCAGCACAGGAGGAATACAATGCGTCGTAACGATCGTGAGATTACAGAATTTTCGGAAATGACAGATGTCATGAAGAGGTGTGATGTGTGCAGACTTGCACTGAATGATGAGGATGGCTATCCGTATCTTCTGCCGTTGAATTTCGGAATGGAAGAGACGGACGGCAGAGTGACACTCTATTTTCACGGGGCAAAAGAAGGAAAAAAATATGACTTGATCCGTAAGGATGTCAG
>OHPS01000656.1_pt1 | contig 13324 bp, 14 predicted proteins | sample 1577811 | NCBI WGS metagenome assembly OHPS01 (sample SAMEA3879552, study PRJEB24766) | human gut metagenome | biome: human-associated habitat; feature: feces | place: USA | collected 1985/1987
CGTATGACCTGTCCCAGTACGTTACCATTCTGGGCATTCATAGGGATGAGAGCTACGAGTAACAGCAACCATCCTACGATCAGCTGTCTCAAGGTTCGGAAATCATCCATATATTATTTTGTTGCGTACATTTTAGTTTTAACGCCGCGCAGATCAGTTCAGCCATCGTCGCGGGTGAGTTATTATAGAAACTAACGGTCAGCCGTCTATTCTCTAAATCAGCCGTTGTCTTCAATGGCATCATCGGATACTCCAGATTAATTACATGCAAGATATCTCCTAAGCGCTCATCCTTAAACTGGATACGGCGGGTGTAATCGGAAAATTGTTCGTTATCTTGAGTCGGAGCTACTTGTAAACGGTTGGAGAATAAGGATACGGTTTGGCCGGCCTTTACCAGCGTTTGTTCTCCGTTCTTCTTGAGTGTCACTTTCACTAATCCCCGGCGAACGGCCAATTCAAAGGCGCTTTTATCCGAGCTTTTGATATTGAATGAGGTTCCCAATACCTCGATCCGGGCCTGCTCTGTCTCGATTAGGAAAGGACGTTCCTTATTCCCGCTTACATCAAAAAGGGCGTTTCCTAGTAGAGACACCTCTCTTTTTTCTCTTTGGAAATGTTTCGGATAGCTTAACTGACTGTTATCGGCCAGATAAACGATAGACCCGTCTTCCAAAGTCGTGACCAAGGTGGTGGAAGCCTCGTTATTATGCAGGGTGAGCAGAGTGGTTTCCGGTGTCCGTTCTCGTCCAAGGAAAATAGCCGTAGCTACCGATACACAGAGTATAACGATAGCGGCGGCCCATTTCATAAGTCCGATCCGGTATGGGATTTGTGTACCGGAAATTGGCTTATCCAGCAGCCCGTCTTGCTCCAAGCGAGTGTATAATTGTTCCCATGCTTGGTCTGTCTTCAATTTATTTTTTTCTATTTGATTCATAACTGTTAGGTATAATTCTCGATTTCTTTTCTTAGTGTTTGTAGTGCCTTGGTCATTTCCGCTTCTACTGTCTTTATGGACAATGAGAGGCTGGAGGCTATCTCCGCATATTTCATTCCTTCGAAACGGTGCATCCGAAAGATCCGGAGGCGGCGTTCGGGCAATTTACCTAATGCCCGGTTGACCAAGGATTGCAATTCTTTGTACTCAAGTTGATCTTGCGGGGTATACGATTCGGATTCCGGATTCTCTCCGACTAAAACCGTATTCCGGTATCGGTATCGTACTTCCCGATGCTCCAGATATTGTAAGGACCGGTTCCGGGTAGCTCCATAAAGGTAGTTCTTGATGGAACGTAAGATTGGAAGAGATTCTCTTTCTTTCCAGAATACATAAAACAAGTCCTGAACGATCTCCTCCGCAACTTCCTGCTCTCCTGTTATACTGGTTGCGTACAGGCAAAGAGGGGTATAATAAAGCCTGAAAATACTTTCGAATGCTTTAATATCCCCTTCCTTGATCTTTTTGAGTACGAACAAATCCATAATAATTTGGTTTCAACAGATAATTGATAATGGACAAAGATAATGATTTGTCCATATCATTGTCGATAGTATATTTACACGGTCAATTTTTATGTTGCTTCTTTAATTTATATACCGCATTCTCCAAAGACTCGGTAGGCTCGATAATGTTGTAAGCTCCCCAGAAGTTCTCGTCGGCGAAGTCCGATACCTTGTCGGATAGAGACTGATCCGCTTTAAAAGACATCCGGTAGGGGATGGAGTTATTTTGTTCTTTACCATCGGTAACGACCATCTCGGATACGATCGTGTAGTTGGTAGAGAAAAGTTTTCGTTTCCAGTCGCATTTAAAGCGAACCTCATTGCGGATATAACTCAGATAGCTCATGCCGTCACGTTCTTTGTAAGTTACGAGGAAAGCTACCTCCACGGGTTTAAATCGCAAGCCAAAAGGCTTTTTGCGGAGGATGGCCTCGGTAGCCTTATTCCGGTCATCCATGCTGAGGGCGAATTCCGCACGGCTGAAGGAAAGCCGTTCCTTATCGATATATAATTTGCCGTAATATAAAGCGTAAGGCAAGATCGCTTGAGGTTGGAAACTGATTACGTAATGCGGTCGGTCGTTTAACATCACGCTTTCTTCCATACGGAAGGCGTAATAAGGTAAGATATTCGGGTCGAGCAATAAATCCGGATTCTTCACCACATCCACGTAAACGGATAGGTTAGGGCCTCCCAATAATTTCACGGCTAATGTGTCGCTAGCCTTCTCGCTCAATAATTTACGTCCTTTATAGATCTGTACCCGATCCCGTTCCACGTTCCTGTCCTTATAGGGAGTTTTGTAAACATCGATAACCGCTTCCGAGATATTGATGTAACGACGGCCTTTTTGTGCGGTCTCCCGGTAGAACCCGGTAAGCATGCTACCTGTGGCGATGTAATTCTTATTTACTTTCTCAATCGCCTCCTCTACGATATATCGAGGATCTCCGGCCCGGATAATGACTTCGCTAAGCGTATTCATGTTCGGTTCGAGTAATACCGTACATTCTAATATGTCCTTATCGTTCACGGGGATCAAGCCATTCAAATATCCGATATGCGATACTTCTACTTGTCTGGCATGGAGGCCGTTTTTCACTTTGATAGAGAACTCACCGTCATTATTGGTGATCGTTCCCACGTTGGTTCCCGGAATAGAGATATTTACGTATTCCAGTTTTTTTCGTGTTTGCTTGTCTTTTACTACACCGCTGACAGTGATAAACTCATCGTCTGCGCTATCCTGTGCCTTTATAGAGGTTACACCGCAAGCCAACAGTATCATCAGGATAAATCCCATAGTTTGTTTACAGAGCGCTTTCATATTTGTATTGTTTTAATGGTAAATAATCACTTTGTACTTATAGGATCGCTCAGAAAAGAAATACCCTATGGGATTTATCGAAAAAATCACACAACCTTTTGTCCGGGCTGCAAAGTCAACATTTCTTTAGGTACCGCTTTCTTGATGCTCTCTATTAAAATACCCGCTACGGTATGCCGGATAAAATCTTTACGGGTGACAAAGACGATCTCCCGTGTCGGCTTGGGAATGGCGAACGGACGTACCAATTCTTTCTGCTCTTTACTTAATTGCAGGGTAGCCAATTCCGGGATGAACGTAATACCGTTACCGCTTTCCACCATACGCATAAATGTCTCTAGGCTACCTAAACGGTAAGCGGCTTGGCGAACCTTTACCTTTTCCATCTGGCAGAAACGCATCAGCTGGTCACGGAAGCAATGTCCCTCGTCCAGCAGCCACAACCGCTCGTCGTTGATATCGGCGGTACGGATCAAATCCTTTTTGAAGATAGATTCATTATGAGCCACGTATCCGAAGAATTGCTCATAATATAATATGTCTCCTTGTAAATAGGATTCTGTGGGTTGGTTCGCTATGATAGCGGCATCGATTTCCCCGTTTTGCAGGGCGGCCATAGTGGGAGCGGTTTTCATTTCCAGCATACGGATGTCAAGATCCGTATGCTTTTCCGATAATTGCTGGAAAAAGCGAGGTAGCAAATAAGGGGCGATAGTCGGTAGCACCGCTAAGCGGAACGTACCTTTCAATGACTGTTCCTCCTCGTTCACGATATCTTTGATAAGGGAAGCCTGATAGAGGACATTTCTCGCTTGCTCAATAACCTTACGTCCGGCAGGTGTGGGGCGAACGGGCTGCAGGTTTCGATCGAACAATTTAATACCTAGTTCGTCTTCCAGCTTTTGGATCATCATACTCAATGTCGGTTGTGTCACCCTACAATGCTCTGCTGCCTTTGCGAAATGACGATAAGTATCCACCGCTAGGATATATTCGAGTTGCTGTATATTCATAGTACTTAATTTTACAAGCGTTAGAAATTAATGAAGACAAACTTACGGAAAAACGCTGGAATAATCGAATAAAAGTGGAAGAATAAAGCAACTTAATTTGAGTATTAGGCATTTAGGGGGGAATCGGGGAAGTTGGGTGAAAAGCCAAAATACATTTGCTTATCATGGAACAGACGAATGGGCTAACAGGATGATAGATTTACACAGAAAAAATATGTAACTTTGGAGAGTAATTTACAAATGGTTTACAGTCGTATATATAATGAGCTAAAAATTAATTGATTAAAGTATATGTCAGACAGTATCGTCATTATTCCTACATACAACGAGAAGGAGAATATTGAGAATATCATTCGTGCCGTGTTCGGGCTGGAGAAAGTGTTTCATATCTTGGTGATCGATGATGGCTCTCCGGATGGGACGGCGGCTATCGTGAAGGGCTTGCAGAAGGAGTTCCCGGAGCGTCTTTTTATCGTGGAGCGTAAGGGGAAGCTGGGATTGGGTACCGCTTATATCCGGGGTTTTAAATGGGCTATCGAGCATAAATATGATTTTATTTTCGAGATGGACGCCGATTTCAGTCATAATCCCAATGACCTGCCGAAGCTATACGCCGCTTGTACCGCACAGGGTGCCGACGTAGCCATCGGGTCGAGGTATTGCAACGGGGTGAATGTGGTGAACTGGCCGTTGGGCCGTGTGTTGATGTCTTATTTCGCCTCGGTGTATGTCCGTATCGTCACGGGTATGAAGATACAGGATACGACGGCGGGTTTTAAATGTTACCGCCGTGAGGTGCTGGAGACGATCGATCTGGACCGTGTCCATTTCAAGGGATACGCCTTTCAGGTGGAGATGAAGTTTACGGCTTATAAGTGCGGCTTCAAGCTCGTGGAGGTGCCGATCATCTTTATCAACCGTGCCTTGGGTGTCTCCAAGATGAACTCTTCGATATTCGGGGAGGCTTTATTCGGCGTCCTTCAATTGAAATGGTGGAGTTTCTTCAGGAAGTATCCGAGGAAACATGCGAGCCATGCCTAATGAAAACAGAGTTTGACAATTTATAATAGGATAAGAAAGATGAATAAAATATTAATCCAAAATCCGAGAATCATCAACGAGGGCCGTTCTTTTATCGGCTCGGTGTTGGTGGAGGGAGATAAGATCGCGGCGGTGTTCGAGGGGGAGGTTCCCGGGAACGTGCGTGCCGAGGCGAACCAAGTGATCGACGCTACGGGGAAATGGTTGATACCGGGCGTCATCGATGATCAGGTGCATTTCCGGGACCCCGGGCTTACCCATAAGGGGGATATCGGGACCGAGAGCTGTGCGGCCGTGGCCGGTGGCGTGACGACCTTCATGGACATGCCGAACACGAAGCCACAGACCACGACGATCGCCGATCTGGAATGGAAATTCAACCGTGCCGCCGAGGTCTCCCGTGCGAATTACTCCTTCTTCTTCGGTGGGACTGAAACTCTTCCTCGGCTCGTCTACGGGAAATATGCTGGTGGACAAGAAAGACTCGTTGGAGCGTATCTTCGGCGAGGCTGGTATGCTGATCGCCATCCATGCGGAGAAAGAGGAGGTGATCCGGCGTAATATCCAGTATTACACGAACCTGCATGGCGAGGATCTGGATATCTCTTTCCATAGCAAGATCCGTAGCGAGGAGGCCTGCTACCAATGCTCGGCCGAGGCGGTTGAACTGGCTACCCGCTTGGATTCCCGTTTGCATATCCTGCATCTCTCCACGGAGAAGGAATTATCGTTGCTCAGTAACCATCTTCCCTTGAGCGAGAAAAAGATAACCGGCGAGGTCTGCGTGCACCATCTATGGTTTCATGACGGCGATTACGCTAGGTTCGGTAATTGTATCAAGTGGAATCCTTCTATCAAGACGATCGAGGATCGCACGGCGCTGCGTGAGGCGGTCAATAACAATACGATCGATATCGTGGCTACCGACCATGCCCCGCATCTACCGGAGGAGAAGCAAGGCTCTTGCTTGAAGGCGGCTTCCGGAGGACCGCTTATCCAGCACTCCTTGATCACGATGTTGGAGCTGGCGATGGAAGGCCGTTTCACGTACGAGAAGGTGGTCGAGAAGATGGCGCATATGCCGGCGGAGCTGTTCCGTATCGATAGGAGGGGATACATCCGTCCCGGATACTACGCCGATATCGTATTGATCGATCCGGAGAGGACTTGGACGGTATCGAAGGAGAATATCTTGTACAAATGCGGCTGGTCTCCTTTCGAGGGTTATACGTTCCACCATGGCGTATGGAAGACTTTCGTGAATGGCGAGTTGGCCTATGGCGATGGAGTGGTGAATGACGCCGTGAGAGGTAAAGAAGTCCGTTATCTATAGTAGTAGAGACGGGGGAGATACCCCGTCTCACCCTATCTATTGGATATCGATCAGTTTATGGGTTTGCAGGCTTAGCCTCCACCGGGGATGCCGGAGGATGTAATCCACTACCTCTTTCGTATTTTGGCAGGAGCAGGGTTGCAGGAAATGGTACCGTGCGGGGATTTCGGCGTATGCGGACAGGTCTTGCCCGGTATAAACCACCTTTATCTCGTCGACTCTTTCCAATACCACCGGGGCGTTCTCCTTGGGCGAGCAAGTCACCCAGTCGATGCCGTCGGGCAAGGGGCGTGTGCCGTTGGTCTCGATACAGATCTGTTTCCCCGCCTCACGTAAGCGGGATATAAGCGCCTTGTCGATCCACAGGCTAGGTTCTCCTCCCGTCAGGATTACCATCCGTGCGGGAAAGGAAGATACCTTCTCCACGATCTCCTCGTCCGTCATCATTACGCCCTCCTCGTGGCGGGTGTCGCAGAAGCTACATCTCAGGTTGCAACCGGAGAAGCGGACGAATACGGCGGGAGTCCCCGTATGGAACCCTTCGCCTTGCAAGCTGTAGAATATCTCGTTAATCTTCCTCATAGATCGCCGTGTTACCCTCAGACTCTTTTACCTCTACCTTGAAACAAGACGGGATCTGCTCGTATACCCAAAAGGCTATGTTCTCCGCCGTCGGGTTGAAAGGCAGGATATCGTTCAAGTTCTGGTGGTCCAACAGGGATTTCACCGATCTCTTGATATGGCTGAAATCGACTACCATGCCATCGGCGTTTAATTCCTTGGAGCGGCAATAAACCGTGATCATCCAATTGTGACCATGTAGATTCTCACATTTGCTGGGGTAGGACAATCTCAAGCTATGGGAAGCGGAGATCTCCATACGTTTAATTACGGTATACATACGATAATAATGTTTATACGATAAATAATAATGTACCTAATGTCACCTCGGCACACAAAAAAATCCCGGATATTAATCCGGGATGCAAATATACGAAATATTTAGTTTGTTTGTACGACACTTGTCTACGATCGGTAGAGACAGGCGATATGTCGATCGGCTATGCCTCTTGGTTCAGCGCCTTCATCGAGAACAGGAAGGTCGTTCCTTTACCCTCGCCCTCGGACTCGAACCAAAGCTTTCCTCCATGAAGCTCCACGAAGTCCTTGCAAAGCATCAATCCCAGACCGGAGCCTTTCTCGTTCTTCGTCCCGTAGGTCGTGAAATGCGAGTCTTGTTTCAAGAGCTTGTCTTGATCCTCTTTCTTGATGCCCTTGCCGGTATCTTTCACGCTAACGGTTACGAAATCCCCCTCGGAGCGTGAGGATAAGGTGATCGTGCCCCCCTCGAAACTAAACTTCATGGCGTTAGAGATCAGGTTACGGATAATCGTCTTGAGCATATCGATATCGACCAAGCCTACCAGCTCTTTATCCAGATTTTCTAGGATAATCTTCACGCCTTTTTGCGCCGCCATCGGGACATACATCTCGGCGGTACTATCGATGATACTGTTTATGTCGGTCTGTTGCTTATATACGTGCTGCTTGTTCAAGCGGTTCTTGGCCCATTTCAGCAGGTTGTCCAGCAAGAGGAAGATCTCCTCGGAGGTCTTGTTCATCATCTGGATCATCTCGTACACCTCGTCGCCTACCCGCTCCTTGTCCACCATCATCAAGATGGCGTTATTCATCATTTTCAACGAGCCTAGCGGGGAACGCAGGTCATGGGCGATAACGGAGTATAGCGTATCCCTAGACTCGATCGTGTTCTCCAGCTCGGCCTTGATGCGCTTGATGCTGTAAAGCTCGTAGCGGTGGGCCACCCTCTTCACCAGCTCCTCACGTTGGAAAGGCTTTGTGACGTATTCGGTGGCGCCCAATTGGTAACCTTTCACGATGCTTTGCATATCGCTTAGGGCGGACATGATAATCACGGGTATATCCGTAGTCTCGGGATTGCTTTTCAGATGCTGGAGGACCTCATATCCGTCCATCTCAGGCATCATGATATCGAGTAATATCAGATTTGGGTGTTTCTCGTTAGCTATGCGTAGCGCTTTTGTCCCGCTGTCGCAAGTCAAAAGCGTATATCCCTCTTTCTTCAGTATGGCTTGTACTAGCATGACGTTTGTAGGGACATCATCTACGATAAGAACTTTATACTCTGAGGCCAATTTATCCATTGTATCTAAATTGTGTTCTAGTTTTCTTGATATTCAAATAGTATCAATAGCGCAAAAGTATTAATTAAAGTCGACATATAACGACTATTTATCCATCTATTTTTTTATTTTTTTATCCCGCGCCTCGTTTGGCTTTTTCCCAAGCGCCTGTGCCTTTATGCTTAGCGAGATAGCTATACCCTCGTATGACATTGATATTCATGAATAAAAAGTAATAAGGAATGAATAATAGCTTGTTCCGGAGGTTTCGTTGTTCCATTTTATACCCCAAGTATCCCATCAGGTAAAACGCTAGTTGCAGGGCAAGGATGACGGTGTAAAGGGTATGCCCGGTACAGGCTAGGAGCAGGTTGAGGGGCAGGAGGGCGAAGAGCACGACCGGCGTCAGCGTCCAGCGCAGTACCCGGTGGCTGACGTATTGGAAGCTCAGTATCCCATACCGGAACATATTCAATAATCCCCGTAGCCGCCATACCGATTGCAATCCGCCGGCCGCTATGCGTACTTTACGTTTCTCCTCCTCCCGCATGTTCAGGGAGGCGCTCTCGAGGGCGTACGCCTCTTTGCTGTAGGCGATCTTGTAGCCTCTCATCGCTATGCGCAGGGAGAGGATGAAATCGTCCAGCAGGGTATCCGGGGGCATCTGCTCGAAGAGGGAGGTACGGATGGCGAAGAGCTCGCCTGCCGCCCCGACGGCAGAGTATAGGCGGTAGTCCAGTCGCTTGAGGGCGGACTCGTATTTCCAGTATATGCCTTCTCCGGCGGTGGCTCCTTGCTCGGCTTGTATCTCTACCCGTTTCTCTCCGGCCACGCAGCCTACCCGTGGGTCGCTGAACTGGCGTATGATCTCCTTGATGGCGCCCTTGTTCAGCATCGTGTTGGCGTCGGTGAAGATGACGTAGGGGGTATTCACGTAGGGGAGGGCCCGGTTCAAGGCGGCTGTCTTTCCTTGTCGCCGCGGTTGGTACAGTACGGTGACCTCCGGGTACTCTTTCAGTCTCTCATTCGTGTTGTCATTGCTTCCATCGGTGATCCAGACCAGTCTCAGCTTATCCGCCGGATAATCCAGTTGTCTGCAATTCACCATCTTGCTCGCCACGATCGCCTCCTCGTTGTAGGCGGCTATCAGCAACGTGGCCTCCGGTAGTGTCTCGGGAAGGCGGGGGAGCCGGGGTTTTACGAACAGCTCCTTGATCTTTACCATAAGGTATAATACGATCCCATACCCCAGATAGGTATAGAAAACGATCCCGATGCCGATCCAGAAGAGGATCTCAATGACTTGACAGCTCTTTTCCATAAAATCTATTTAATTGAAGTGAAACCATTTTTGAAGTATATCCTTGATTTTAAATTTGATGGCTAAATTCACCAAATTGATTTTTATAGTTATAGGTAAACTGTAAAAAATGTATATAGCAAGAAAACGAAGGTAAGAGGTACTACAGATAATTCGGTTAGGTAGTTGGAAATTTCGAGTTAATAAAGAGCATGCGAGTTTTTTCCTTTCTTGTTTTTCCATTTTGTTATCTACGCATAATATTCTGTAGGCATGATATAGGCCCATGAACATGGTATCGAAGAGCAAACAGGGATAAATTGAGTGTGCTCTTAAGTGGGCTATATAGGCTCTTTTTGTTTTTTCTATTTCTGCGTAGCTGATACTTAATTTCATCGAATACCCTTGTGTCTTGATCTTTGAGGTTGTGGATTCTGGATTTATAGTATAATACAAGGTTTGATCGGATATTAATTGGCAAGACTTTGCGGATATAATAACTTGATATGTGAACCAGCAATCCTCTACCAGTTGATGAGGTATACACTGTATATTATGGGATTTTAAAAAGTTTAAATTATAAAGTTTGTTCCAGCTCATTACATATATATCATTGTTTTGTGCATATCGATATTGTGCGACTGGTAAATCATCTCCTTGGATTAAAATCGGGCTATACGTATAAGTAGGGTAGGTCTTTCCTGAGAGATCTTTCTTCATGTGTGATGCTGCGATGAAATCAACAGGATGTTCTTGCATTTTATGTACGAGAATTTCTATGCATGTAGGGATGATCTCATCGTCACTATCCATAAAAAACAGATACTCGCCTTGCGCATTATCGATGGCAGTATTTCTTGTAGCCCCAAGGCCAATATTATACGGATGCTCGATGATACGGACATCCTTTCCTCTTGGATGATCTTTAATAATTCTATGGACAATGTCCATGGAATCATCTTGCCCTTTATCGTCTACTATTAAATATTCTATATTATCATATGTTTGGTTTAATACGGATAGTAACGCTCTTTCTACGAATAGAGACACGTTATAAATAGGTATTGCTAAAGAAACTTTATACATAACTTTGTTATTTTGAGTTATTGTTTATGAAATAAATACCATCTTTTATTCCTTTAAACAAAAATGGAATAAGATGGAATTTTGCTTGAATCGTAAATATTAGAATCTTTTTGCAAAGAGCAAATGTCGTTTGATATATATATGAACATATACGAATTCTTTTTTTTGATAAAATGCGCTGGGCAAATATGAGACGATTTCGGGTGTGATAATATATACGCAAAGGACTCTCAATACCCACACTAGCGCTTTCCTTATGATAGATTATAGCTTTGGGCTCAAACCAAATAGAGGATCCAGTCTTTTGAATTTGAGTACACCAATCTAACTCTTCATAATAAAGGAAGTAGAATTCTGGCATTTTCCCGAATTTTTGTATGTCAATCGCCTTGACTGCCATGGCAGCTCCATGGGCGAATGAGGTTTCATGCGCTTCTTCGAACTGTCCTTGGTCTAACTGATCATAGCCAATGGAGGTGTTCCGGAGCGTTATGTGGCTCATTGGTGTGGAACCTGCGTATTGTAAACGTTCTTTTTCGGGCCAACAAGCTATTTTAGGAGAGACGCATCCTATTCGAGGATTGCTGTCCAGTCTATTTACTAATGCTTTTAGGAATGGTTGGGTAATGATTGTATCATTGTTAAGAAGTAATAAATAATAGCCTGTGGCATATGATATTCCCAAGTTATTACCACCGGCGAATCCAAGGTTTTTCTCACTCCGTATAACCTGTATGTCTGGGAACTTGGATTGGAGAAGCTTATGTTCCAGAGGGTCGGTAGAAGCGTTGTCTACGACAATGATCTCATGAGGATAAGTCTCATGGATAGCCAAGGATTCTATCATCTCGACGGTATCTTTCAACCCGTTATAATTGATAGTGATAATGGAGACTTTTTTAATCATGGCTTTCTTCTTTTTTTATCGTTATGTCATGTGGAGTGCTCTGAAAGCTCGTATCCTTGTTTTTTATCCGGATGAATGAGGCTATATATCCTTTTGTCAAGATGAAAAAAAGGAAGGGAAGCTTCGACAGATTCCTGTAAAGTTTCCGTGTATGCATCTTGCGGGGAATGGCCAGCGTATATGTCAAGATGCTGATTAATATCAGTCCATACCATTTCAGGGCAAGCGGGAAAGTTGTGAGGCTCCATGCCAAGGCGAGGAGAGACGGGATGATCAGTTTTAATATTCTCGGGAGCGGGAACCATTGGACCGCCTTGTCCATATAATTCCAGTTGAGGGTACGGAGGTCGAGATGCCGTATGATCAAAGAGAATGCCAGCAGTTGGGCGTGGAACCAGCGGGATCTTTGCCGTGCCATGACCTCTTGGCGTGAGGTCTTCTCGTCGTACACGAGGATGTCCTCGGCGTAATCGACAAAGATATTTTCCGTGGCGAGATAGATCTCCAGCTCCTTGCGGAAGATGGTGTTGTTGATCTCCTCGGAGATACCGTCCCATACCGCTATCGGCGTATTGTCGTTCTTGAGGGTACGGTGCGCTTGCAGGGCGATGTTGTCTTGCGTGATATCGTTGACCCGGGTCAGGAAATCCGTATCCGTGAGGTTGTCGGCATCGAGGATGACGACTTTATCGATTCCCTCTTTCAGGTATTCCAAGGCGTAGGTGATGGACTTATGTTTCATGCTATGCTTGAAATCCGGCGTGAGGAGCTCGATCGGGAGCTTGGCGAGCGCTTGGTTCGTTTCCTCCCGCATATGGTCCGATACCACGATCACCCGGTATTTGTCCGCCGGATAGTCTTGCAGGAGGATGCGCTCCACGGATTCCTGTATGACTTGGTCTTCCTTATAGGCGGCGAAGATGACGGCGAACTTCTGGAGCCGTATGCTCCGGTGCTTCCGGTACCTCCTCCGAAAAAAGGACGCCAACGTAAAAAATAGGTCATAGCCTATGAAAAAGGCGATGAAAATGAATAGGGCGATATCTATGTAGATCAACAAGTGCATTCGCTTTTTTTTACAAAAGTACTTATAATTTTCAATAAGAGTTTGATTCTGCCGTTTTTTCTCACCTAAGGGGGCCATATCTTTCCCAGCGAGCTCAGCGCCGCCGAGAGTATCAGCCCCCAGCCCAGCAGGTTCAAGGGGCCGGGCGAGAGCGAGAGTATCGCCCCGATAGCCGCCAACGCCGCCTCCCGCATGTCTAGCAGGAGGGAGAGTACCGCCAGCAGGAAGAGGCTGGCCAAGGCGAGCAGGCGGAAGTGGGGGAAAGGGGGGCGTGGGCTCCGTGGGAGTGTCGGTCGTGTCATGGGGCGGTTGTTTTTGGGGCGTGTGAGATCCTAGGTTTAGCAAGAAATCCAGCAGGCTGCGGACGAAGGCTAGTATTTGTCGTATCTTATTCATATCAATTGTTGTTTTTTAGGGATGAGTAAATCGGTTCGATCTCGCGGTAGAGCTGTACCAGCGTCTCCCGGTAGCGCTCCCGGTTGTCGCCGTTCAGCTCGCTGATGTAGGGGCTGTAGGCGATGGCCTTGGCGTAGTCGGCGGGGAAACGGCTCATGGCGGCGGCCTGCGGGTAGGAGCAGAC
>OHPS01000667.1_pt1 | contig 13141 bp, 9 predicted proteins | sample 1577811 | NCBI WGS metagenome assembly OHPS01 (sample SAMEA3879552, study PRJEB24766) | human gut metagenome | biome: human-associated habitat; feature: feces | place: USA | collected 1985/1987
ACGCCGCTTTGTACGTGGTTCGGGTTCTTGACCGTGATAGACAGCTGCTTGCCGCGGAACAGTTTTTCCATGGTGAAGCCGTCCCATGCTGCCGGAATCGACGGGCAGATGTGCAGACCGTCAGCGTCCGGACGCATGCCGCAGATACCCTCTACGCAGCCTACCATTACTGTTGAGCCTGTACCTGTCAGCCAATGAACGTGTGAACGTCCTGCATATGGTGAACGTGTTGACTCTGTAAACTGACCGTGAACGTATGGCTCAAGTATTCTTACTTCTGCCTTATCGTTCATGTTAGCAGGTGAGGACTCGAGGAAGTACTCGAATGCTCTGTCACCGTGACCGAGAAGTGACTCTGCAAGGATAGCCCAGCCCTGTGTCTGTGAGAAGATACCACCGTTCTCCTTTGTATCAGGGTTAAAGATGTGCATGAGAGCACCGTCAAAGTAATGATCTACATAAGGTGGCTCCATGATCTTTACGCCAAATGGAGTATTGAGTATCTCGTGTACCTTTTCCATAGCAGTTTCAGCCTGCTTCTCAGATGCGAAGCCTGAGATAACTGACCAAGACTGTGGGTTGAGCCACATTGAAGCCTCTGGATCCTTCTTAGCGCCAACGATCTCGCCGTTCTCTCTATAGCCTCTGATAAATCTATCCTCGTCCCAGCAAGCTTCAAGGCTCTTGCCGAGTTCAGGCTGTACCTTATCGATATAAGCAGCGTACTCATTATCGCCTCTGTCAAGAGCATAGCCCTTGATGATGCTCATTGCATAGTAGAGCTGGAATGCAACGAATGTTGACTCACCCTTCTTGCCAAGTCTGAGGCAGTCGTTCCAGTCAGCATAAAGACCTGCTGGCATTGTATGTGCGCCAAGTCTTTCCATTGAGAAGTTGATAGCTCTCTTAAGATGCTCGTAAACTGTATCCTCGCCGCCGTTTGCGTATACGATAACCTCATCGAGGAACGCCTTGTTTCCGCTCTCACCGATATACTTATTAACTGTTGGGAAGAGCCAGAGAGCGTCGTCTGCTCTATAGCATGGGTGGCCTGTTTCCTTAGCGTAGATGGAGTTCTCGTCGTTCTCGTCCGGGCAAGTTTCGTGGCCTGCCTTGTGGTCGAACTTAACAAGTGGAAGTCCGCCGCCGTTATCTACCTGTGCAGAGATCATAAATCTGATCTTTTCAGCAGCAAGCTCAGGATTGATATGGATAATACCCTGAATATCCTGAACTGTATCTCTATAGCCATAGCCGTTTCTCAGACCGCAATAGATGAATGACGCAGCTCTTGACCAGATAAATGTGATGAAGCACTGATAAGCGTTCCATACGTTTACCATGTTATTGAACTCGTCAGAAGGAGTTTCGATCTGGAAGTTATTGAGCTGACCATGCCAGTAAGCGATAAGCTCCTTGACCTCAGCGTCTACCTTGCCAGGCTCGTTATATGCAGCGAGTATCTCGTCTGCTACCTTAGGATTCTTCTGACCAACAACATAGATTATCTCCTTTGTCTCGCCAGGAGCAAGGATAATGTCAGACTGAAGAGCGCCGCAAGCGTTGGAGTTATAGTTGAGCTTGTTATCGCAGAAGCCTCTTTCAACTGCAACAGGGTTGCCGTATGTTCTGTAAGAGCCGATAAAGCTGTCCAGATTACCGTTATAAGCGGAAACAGGAGCGCCAACTACGCCGAAAAATCTTTCTCTCCAGTTAGAGCCGTTCTCATCCTTACCGCTGTTCTCATTGATATGCTGAACGATCTTGTTGCCCTCAAAGCTTGTTCTTGTGATGAACAGTGTATACTGGAGGTTTACCTGATCCTGCTCGTAGTTGTTCTCATTTGTGAACTCTACAAAGCCGAATGTTGAAAGGTTTCTGTATCTGTCAGAGTTATTTGTGATCTTAGTTCTCCACACCTCATATGTTTTGTTCAGAGGAACATAATATGTAAGCTCGGAGTGGATATCTGCATAGTCAGACTTGATAGTTGTATAAGCTGTACCATGGTGGCACTCTGTCTTATACTGATCAAGAGGCTTGCCTACAGGCTGCCATGTGCATGACCAATAATCCTTGGCGTCGTTATCTCTGATGTAGATATATCTGCCAGGAAGACCGATATTTGAGTTGAAACGGTAACGGATTATTCTTCCGTTAGCACCGCTCTTTACAAAGCTGTATCCGCCGCCGTTGTTGGATACGATAGCACCGTACTCAGGTGAGCCGAGATAGTTAGCCCAAGGTGCAGGTGTGTCAGGTCTTGTGATGACGTATTCCTTGTGTTCAAGGTCAAAATAACCATACTGCATATTTTTTATACGCTCCTTTTCAATATTTTAAAGTTGTAAACGTTTCACCAAAATGGCGTAAACGTTTCCCTCATAGATCCCGTCATTATTCATAACGCTTATATTATTTTAGCATACTTCCGATAGCTTTACAAGGGGGTAAAGCCAAAAAAATGGGCGTATTTTCAAAAAACTTTTTCGGGATTGTAGACTTTTGAAACTTAAACGTTTGAAAATCGTCATGCTTTTTGTCATTGTCCAAAACGCACTAATAACTGATAATTATTTATATATATTGGATATTGACAGCAGTGCCGAAAATATGGTATATTGTGTATATAATAAATTATAGGAGGTTTACCATTATGAACATTAAAGGAAGAATTTTAGCTATGGTTTCTGCTTGTGTTGTGATTTTCTCACAAAGTTCAATCGCAACGTTTGCTCTTGATAACCAGGAGGTTCTTACATTACCAACTTCTGTTTCAGATTTAACCAGCGCTGAAAACATGGGACAAGTGGTTAAAATTCACAACTTACATGGAGCAGATGAAGGAACCATTGCTTTCTGCGCTGAAATGGAGTCGGGATATGTGATATATGATTTGTCAGGAAATACAATAGAGTATAGTCCTACATCATCATCTCCATATAGCGACTTACAAGGCGATTTATATTATGCTGGTCCACTTGAATACTTGACTAAAACAAGCACTGATTACAAAAATTTGCGAACAGGTGAGATTTTAACAGACGAGCAATTCAACGAAGTTACTGAGAGTTTTACTAATGAGAGCATAAAACTTTCATCAACTAATTTTATAAGTTCAAGTGCTTCCAGGGCTAATTCAGGATTGCACACAACGGTTTCAAAAGTATCTGGAACACCTAGAAAACTGAACTACAACACATCTAATCAATGTGGGGCGTTAGCAGCTGTTATCAACTTATGCTATATTGATGACTACAAAGACAACAATTGTTTGAGCGATTCTTATTCTAATAATCCCAGAAGTCTTTTCAACACCCTTAACAATTATATTCCGAGAGAAACAAGCCGAAATGGAATAATAAATGGACTTAGTAACGCAAAAAAGGATAAAATATGTAGTTTTACTTCATCGCCTGATGCTTACTATGGCGGTGATTCATGGGGATTTTGTTTTTACAGGATACTCACGTCAAATTCTCCAACCATATTACTTATTATAAAGCATCCTAATTATGGCGGAAAAAATGATAAAAATCATTGGGTACTAACATATGGCATTGTTCAATGCTTCGATAATAATAATAAATTAGTTGATAAATATTTTATTGTTAACGATGGGTATGGAAAAAATGATATACGGATTCATTACACATATCAGGACGACTGTGTTTACATTTAAGGGTAGGTGACAAAACATGAAAAAGACAGTTTATTTGGTTTTAGCGCTCTCACTGCTTCTTTGCTCATGCTCACAGACAACAGACAATGATAACAAAAGCAAGGTCAATGACAGCAGTACAGTTGTGACAACAGCTTCTACAACAATGACAACTACCACAACTTCATCATCAAAGGTTGATGAAAATGCTGAAATTTCGGCATATTATATTCATCACTGGTATGGAGAAGAGCCATATGAGATAACAGACAAGGACACTATCCACAAGATAACTGCATGGATAGAGAATGCTAAATCGGTATGCAAGGATTATCCTTACATTGACGGCTTAGAATACGGTGGCGCAGACTCTTATGGAATCTCTCTCGAAAAGGATGAATCAAGTGATGCGTATGAGAGCATTTGTGTTATCGATGTTTCACAGTATTCGTGGGACACCTCAGGCGGTATGCACTCTGAAAGTAAAATATGCAATTTTAGCATAAAAGATGATACAGGCGAATTTCAGGATTACAATTTGCCAAAGGAAATGATAGATGAAATAATGCCCCTTATAACAAGACCGAACGTTGAATAACACATACAAAACCGGCGTGTATCTTCGTGATACACGCCGGTCGTTTCTATTATGTTTTTATGATACCTTGAGCCATGCGCAGGCAAAATCAAGTGCTTCATAGAGGCTTGATTTCTCTGCTACCTTAACTATCTGCTTATTCGGAGGCAGTGTGCTGTCTGTTGCAAATTTTCTTATTCTTACCTTATTTGCAACGTCGATACCGCCGACCTTTTCTGTAGAAAGTATTTCTATCATGACTACGAACTCGTCATACATATTTCCAAAATAGATATTATTCCCTTTTCTCACCAGTGGAACGCCCTTATAGGTGAAAAAAGCTTTCTTTTCTTCTGCCATTTATCTCTCCGCCTTTCTCATAATATATTTCTCTTTTTGTTTACTATTTTATTATACCATACTTTTCACATAATTAAAAGAGCTTTTGACAACTTTTTTGCGCAGGTTTTCAGCCTTGCTTTATGTGGGATACATATTGTATCACATATTCTTTGCGAAAGCTGTCGAAACATGACCGTAGGGGCGAACGCTGTTCGCCCGTCAGATCATATGCTTAGCATGGGATATGCGTTTTAATAGTTATCGTCCACAGCCTCGCCTTTAAGAAGTCTGTCCATATTTGCAACGAACGTATCTACCCAAGTTGACTGTATTCTGAATGAGGTTTGACCATTTAGCTTGACTACAGAACGTCTTGAAGAATCCTTATAAATCTCCATAACGTCCTTTTTGCCGTCCTTGCGGTCGAATGTTATAGTCAGATAGCTTTCGCCCTCAGGGTCTGTGAAGTATATCTCATTTGTCGGGCAACCCATAAGATACTGATAGAAGGTCTTAAAGTTGTCAACGTCAAGTTCCTTGCCGTCTGTTGTGACCTTTGTTACCTGTGCGGTAGTTTTGCCGTCAGAATCTGTATCTGTGCTTGCTCCTGAGCTTTCCACCTCATAAACGGTCTTTTTACCATTATAGACTACCTCAACGTTCTTAAGGTCAACAAGGTAGTTTGAAGTCATAAGGCTTGTGATAACGTCCTCTGCTTTGATCGTTGCCCATGGGAGGTTATCGGCTGAAACGAGGTATATAGCGTCAACGCCCTTTACGCCCTCAAAGTAGCAATAATATGCAGACACTGTATCTGTTGTTTCACTGCTGTCGCCTGCGGTAGCATAGACAGGATCGCCTATTTTAAGGGTATAGTCATAGCCGTCTCCCGAGAGTCTTACTGTTGCGAACGGGTCGGAAAGTCCATGCTCCTTCATTGCAGTTTCATCAGGTGCGATGACCTCACAGCTCTGTGCTGTAAGTCCCCACATACCATGGGTAGTTGCTGAAGAATTTGTGATGTTCAGGTATGAGAAGATAGGCTCTGTCATTACCTGACCTGAAAGTCCCTCTATCTCGTTCGGGTTATTTTCAAACGCCATTTCATAGTCCAGATCTTTTCTTGTAACTGTTTCCTTACCATAGTCAGGCCAATCGTCATCAGACGGCTTTGTAAGCAAAGTGAGGTTCGCATATGCGGTCACTGGATCTGTATAGTATGAAAGCTTTGTTCCCATTACCATATAGACGGTCTTTTCATCGTCAAGGCTCACATAGCTGTATCTTTCGTTGCTTGGTGAAACAGAGCCTACATGAAGGGTAGTGGCAGTGCCGTCGCTGTATTCAACTGTGAGATCTGCTGTGGGCTTATCAAGACCATATTTTGACATATCCTCAACGTTTTCTTCAACGAGCTTTTTCGCCTTGAAGCCGTCAAGATTCGATATCATGGAAGCTTCTGCGGTGGCATTTGCATTTAGAGTGCCAAGCTCAGGTATGCTCCATGTGGATTTACCTGACTCGGACTTATTAACGGAATACTCGCCATGTTCGTTTGAAACCTTTACGCTTGTGATATCGTCGCTTGACTTTGTAAGGATAACAACGCTCTCGTCCTGACTTGAAACTGCCGCTGTTGACGATGAGCTGGAGTCTGCGTCTGATTTGCCTGAGGTGGAGTTGAGAAACGCCATTACTCCCACCAGACAAGCGGCTGTGACTCCGCAGATAATGATACCCTGCAATTTACCATTCATTTGTGATTACCTCTGTGTTTTACTTATTCTTTCTTCTTGCCCAGATAACGATACCCACTATAAGAACTACAACAGGTACGCCAAGGCAGAATGTCCATTTAAGAACTGTTTTCTGCTGCTGAGTGATATCGAAAACATTGCCTGTGATAGTTTTTGGTGTGATAGTGATACCTGCGGTCTTTCCGGTAAGGCCGTTTATAACGCTTATGAAATACTCGCTGTTCTGATACTGTGAATACTGCAAGTAGGTATCAGACAGCATACCCTCTGAACCTACTGCGATAACATTGCTATAGAGAGTTTTGTTATCGTCTGTAAATTTTGCCTTTGAGCCGACAGCCATATAATTCTGCTGACCCTTTACCAGAGCATCGCCTATATTCACCTGACCTGTGGTCTGTGATATATCAACATTTGCAGTATAGGCAGAATCTGAGGACTTGAGGTAGGCGTCTGTGGACACCATATCCTGCTCGTCAAAGAGTGTGTTTACAGGACGGCAGAGTGCTGAAAGGATAGCCGGTTTCTCTGTAGAAACGTCCTGAGTGAAGTTATCGGAAACATCTGACGCAACTGTCACGCAAGGTGAGTTATAATACTTGCCTGAGTCGCTTTCGCAGATAACGCCCTTTCCGACAGAAAGTCCATACTCTGACAGGAACTCATCAAGATTCGGGGTGTCCTCCTGACCATAAGAAGCGATATAGAGGAGCTGTTTGCCAAGATTTCCGTCATTATTAAGGAAGTCGCTGACCTTTTTGATATCCTCCTCCAGATAGTCAGTCTTAGGAGCAGGGATAACCACAACGTCTGTATCGGCAGGGATATCCTCGGAGGTTATATCCACTGTGTTCACGTTATAGCCGTTAGCTGTAAGAAGCGTCTGGAAATATGTGAGCTGTGTAAGCTCGCTTCTGCCTGTGAGGACAGTAACATAGACAGGGTTAGGGTCTGTTACTGTCATAAGTGCAGAAGTGAAAGCCTGCTCTGCGTTTGAGGACTCAACATAGCTGCCGTAATAGGACAGGAAAGAAAGGTCGCCGCCTGCCTGCTGGGCAAGGGTATCTATGCTGTAGCCTGACTGTGACAGCTTCTGCTCAAACTCGTCTGTGAATGTAAGGAGGTCGAGCATACCGAGCTTTCTTGTTCGGCTTATCTCTTTGCCGTCAACCTTTGTTTTTGTTTCAAATATCATATCGAACTGGCTGATAGTATCGGTATACTCCTTAACGATCTCAGGGTGTGAGTCGATATCAACGAAACGATATGTGATATGGTGATTGAGCTTACAATAGTTTTTCAAAAGCTCAACAGCCTGCTTATTATAAGAGCTGTAATTTGTATAAGTATTCTCGTCTGCAAAGATAGTTACCTGAACGTCTACGTTCACTTTCTTTACATAATCCTCTGTATCGTTTGAAACTGAATATATCTTATTTGTAGTCAGGTCGATAGTGATAGGATATCTGTCAAAAAGCATTGTTGTGACAACATTCACTAGGACAAGCAGAGCGACAAAAACGCAGGTGAACACTGTTGCCATTGTTCCATGCTTGAGCTTTTTGGCATTGAACTTTTTGCCGTCCTTTGTCTTTTTCTCTTTTTTATCTTTCTTTTTGTCTTTATCTTTTTTATCCTTTTCTGTATCCTTTGGAGCGGTCTTTGCTGCCTTTTCGTCTGCTACAACGTCTTTAAGCAGGTCTGCTCCTGATACAGAGATCTTTTCGTTATTATTCTCTTCCATTTAAACAGCCCTCCTTTAGCCCCAGCGGCGTTTTTCAAGCACTCTCACCGTGAGGAAAAGAAATGCCACTATTGCACTCAGAAAGAACACAACGTTAGAAAAATCAAAAAGTCCATAGGTGAATGAATAATATCTCTCGCCGAATGACACCTTTTCGCACACTGTTGTGAGCCATTCAAAAGGCAGAAGATTGCCTATAGTTGACAGGAACGACACGAAGATAAGTGCGATAAAGCTTATTACTGCGGCAACTATCTGGTTTTCTGTGAAAGATGAGCAGAAGATACCGATAGCGATATAAGCGCCGCCAACAAGTGCCAGAGCGACGATATTGCCCACAACGACGTTCCAGTCAGGCGTACCGAAAGCGGATACGACAACTGCAAAAACGCCTGTGATAGCGATAGCTATGATATAGATAAGGAAAGCGGCAAGGAATTTACCTACAACTATGCTGCCAAGACCCACAGGGGCGGTGAGCAGACACTGGTCTGTTTTTGTTCGCTTTTCCTCGGATATGGTCCTCATGGTGAGGACAGGTATGAGCACTATTATGATTATAAGAAGCGCACTGAAAACGGAATCAAGTCTTGTATAGCCGCTTTCAAGGCTGTAGTTTGCAAACATTACGCCTGAATAGGCATAGAATGCCGCAAGGAAAATATAACCGATAGGTGAGGTAAAATAGCTTCTTACCTCTCGTCTGAATATTGCGCCCATTAGTCATTTCCCTCCTTATCGGAAGTATTTTCAAGGGCAGGCAAAGCCTCGCCCATTGTGAGCTTGAGGAATATATCTTCAAGTGAAAGCTCAGAGGTCTTAAGTTCAAGCATATACCAGCCGTTTTTAACAACTGTTTCAAAGACGTCACGTCTGATATCCACGCCCTCTTTTGCCTCTATTCTTATATCGTTCACGCCGTCTTTATGGCTTGCGTCGCAGATAACTTTCTCAACGCCCTTTATGCCCTGCATTGCTCTGACGATCTTATCCTTATCGCCCTGTATCTTTGCAGTGAGCTTATGCTCGCCTGAGAGCTTCTGTGAGAGGTGTTCCTCTGTATCGTTTGCGACGACTTTGCCCTCGTTGATAACTATTATCTTATCGCAGACAGCCTGCACCTCAGAGAGAATATGGGAAGAAAGGATAACGGTATGATTTTTGCCGAGCTTTCTTATAAGAGTTCTTATCTCGATTATCTGCTTAGGGTCAAGACCTACTGTAGGCTCGTCCAAGATAAGAACCTTTGGGTTGCCGATAAGAGCCTGAGCAAGACCTACTCTCTGTCTATAACCTTTTGACAGGTTCTTGATTATTCTGTTATAAACATGGTCTATCTTTACAAGTCCACATATATCTTTAAGATGTGACACCTTTGGAAGCTTACACTTTTTAAGGTCATAGACAAAATAGAGATATTCTTTTACGGTCATATCCATATAAAGAGGCGGAAGCTCAGGGAGATAGCCTATCTGCTTTTTAGCCTTGATAGGGTCTTCAAGGATATCTACGCCGTCTATAAGGGCTTTGCCGTCTGTACAGGATATGTAGCCTGTAAGGATATTCATGGTGGTGGATTTTCCCGCTCCGTTAGGACCGAGGAAGCCGAGAACTTCGCCGTCCTCCGCTTTAAAAGAGATATTATCGACAGCTTTTTTGTCGCCGTATCTCTTGGTAAGGTTTATAACCTCTATCATTTTATTTCCTCCTCTTAGGAAAAGCATTCATAAGTCTTTACAATTTTATAATACTTATGTGACAGGGGAGTGATAGCTGTACGAAATACAGAGCATTTTAAGTAAATTTAAAGTAGCAAATACTCAAAATGCTCCGCTGTTGAATTATTTATCTGTTTAAAAGCGATGTATCTATGTAATTTGTAGGGGAGCGGTGCAATTTCTGCTTTGCAGAGATCCGACATCCCACTTGTTTGGAAATTATTTCGCCCCTACACATTGTTCAACATTTTCGTAGTTTTTATTATGACAGCTTCTCAATGCCCTTTCTTATTCTTGCAAGAGTATCTTCCTTGCCGATGAGATATGATATCTCAACACCGCCGCCCGGAGTGAACGCCTTACCTGAAACTGCAACTCTAAGAGGCCACAGAACGATACCGTTCTTTACGCCAAGCTTGCCGATAAGGTCAAAGAGTGCGTCATGGATATTTTCCTCTGTCCAGTCCTCAACGCCCTCGAGAACAGGGAGAACTTCTTTGAGAGATTCCAGAGAATTTTCAGGATTCGTTTTCATCTTCTTATGTGTATAGAGAGCTATATCATACTCAGGGAGAGCGTCGATAAAGTCTACCATTTCAGGTATCTCTGTGAAAAGCTCTGTTCTTGCCTGCAAGAGCTTTGCGATCTCGTTAAGGTCAACGTCCTCTCTATGAACGGACTGCTTGATATAAGGGATAGCATACTCAGCAAACTTCTCAGGGGTCATAGCCTTTATATACTTGCCGTTGATAGCTTTAAGCTTAGCAGGGTCGAAGATAGCAGGGGACTTAGAAAGTCCGTGGATATCGAATTCCTTAACAAGCTCTTCAAGTGAGAATATCTCGTTCTCGCCCTTTGGCGCCCAGCCAAGCAGAGCGATATAGTTTATAACAGCTTCTTTAAGATAGCCCTTTTTCATAAGATCCTCATAGGAAGCGTCGCCGTCTCTCTTTGAAAGCTTATGCTGTTTATCTTTCATGATATGCTCAACATGGATATAGGTTGGTATCTCCCAGCCAAAAGCCTTATAGAGCAGGTTATACTTAGGTGCAGAAGCAAGGTACTCGTTACCTCTTACAACGTGGGTGATACCCATAAGGTGGTCGTCAACGACGTTTGCAAAGTTATAGGTAGGGTAACCGTCGGATTTGATCAGGATCATATCATCCAGCTGGGAGTTATCTACTGTAATGTCTCCGTATAACTCGTCATGGAAAGTCGTGGTGCCTTCCTTGGGGTTGTTCTGGCGAATGACAAAAGGCTTGCCTGCGGCAAGATTTGCCTCAATCTCTTCTTTGGACAGGGACAGGCAGTGCTTGTCATATACGGTGATCTCCTTACCATCCACAACTTCAGTCTTCAGGGAAGCCAGTCTCTCCTTGTCACAGAAACAGTAATAAGCTTCTCCCTTATCGATCAGTTCCTTGGCATATTTCATATAAATACCGGTTTTCATACGTTCACTCTGCACGTAAGGACCATAACCGCCGTCCTTATCCGGGCCTTCGTCATGTACCAGTCCGGTCTTCTCCAGGGTACGATAGATGATCTCGGTAGCACCTTCCACATAACGTTCCTGATCTGTATCCTCGATGCGGAGCATAAAATCTCCGCCGGCATGCTTTGCAATCAAAAATTCATATAATGCGGATCGCAGATTACCTACATGCATTTTACCGGTAGGGCTGGGTGCGTATCTTGTTCTGATCTTTGTCATTTTCTCCTCATTTCCGCAGGCGATCCGTATCCGTTCTGTACCTTCCGGCCTACGCTTCCCTGCTTATATATTCCTGTTCGCCCTCTCTCAGAAGGCAGAACTACTTCCTTATTCTACCGCCTTTTTTCAAAAACTGCAACAGTTAAGACAAGGTTTTCGGATGGGGCAGATTCCACCGAAAGTGTGCCGCCAGAAACCGGATCGCCATGACCACAAAGGCAGCGATAAATACCGCGGGAAGTCTGCCGATACTGCGGTACAGCCAGACGCAGCAGATACCGCCTACCAGAGAGGCACAGGCATAAATATGCTTTACGAAAATATACGGTTCCTCTCCCGCCATCATGTCACGCATCAGACCGCCGCCCACGCCGGTGAGCATGCCGATAAATACCAGCAAAAAGGTATTGTCCGGATAGCCGTTGTCGATGCCAGACATCACACCCAGGGAAGTAAAAATTCCCAGTCCTACAGAGTCCATGCCTAACATCGCTTTGTCATAAAAGGTTCCCAGTCTGCCGCTCAAAAGATCCTGTTTGATATAAAGCAGTATAAAAATAGCCAGTGCTGTAGCCACCGAGACACCGACATATACCGGTTTCTCCAGTGCCGAAGGTAATTTCCCAAGGATCACGTCTCTGGTCATACCACCGCCTACAGCCGTCACCACGCCCAGCACACAGATGCCGAAAATATCCATCCGTTTCCGGATCCCCACCATGGCACCTGATGCTGCAAAAGCGATGGTTCCTAAGATTTCCATGAAAAATATAATACTGTCCTGAATGTTCATAAAATAGTTTCTCCTAAAAGTTCTCCACGCTATTTTATAGTATCTTTCCCGAAATAACAATATGCCATTTGTAACTATTCTGAATAGTTTCTCTAATTTTATCTCTATGCGCGCAACAAAACCGCCACGGTAATGTGACGGTTTCGTTTTCGGGATATATCTGTTCTGTTGCAGTGTTTATTCTTTTTCCAGTTCCACCATTTCCTGATCCACACTTTCATCAGGCACTTTCTTCTCAGCTTCGTTCTTGAACTTGTCCACGGCTCTGGCAGCTACGGGGATGGCGATGTTGGTGCCGGCTCCGGCGATACAGCCACCGGGGCAGGCCATACCCTCGATCAGGCAGCCGTTCATCTTACCTGCTTTGGCAAGGAGCAGGGCCTTCTTACATTCCGCCAGACTCTCCGCATGTTGGATATTCACAGGTGTACCGGGATAATATTTCTCGATGCAGTCCTTGATAGCATTGGCAACGCCGCCTGCCACGCCGTAACCTCTTCCGGCTGCGGTAGCATCCTTCATCTCATCCATGGCCTTGATCTCATCTAACAGGATTCCCTTAGCTTCGAACATACCGGTCAGTTCCTCAAAAGTGATAACAAAGTCTACATCGGAACGAACGGTACGTCTGCTGGCTTCCAGCTTCTTGGAAGCGCAGGGGCCAATGAATACTACGGACGCATCCGGATGTTCCTGTTTGATCAGACGGGCTGTTGCAACCATAGGTGTCAATTCATTACTTATCTTATCAATAGTCTCAGGAAACAGATTCTTCGCCATCACAGACCAGGAAGGACAACAGGATGTCAGGGCAAACTGCTGCTTACCGGTA
>OHPS01000676.1_pt1 | contig 12969 bp, 8 predicted proteins | sample 1577811 | NCBI WGS metagenome assembly OHPS01 (sample SAMEA3879552, study PRJEB24766) | human gut metagenome | biome: human-associated habitat; feature: feces | place: USA | collected 1985/1987
GTGACGGCTCCCTCTCCCGTCACCACATTGGTAGCCGGGTCTCCTGCGGTAAATACTACCAGATCCCCTTTCTTCACCACGGCCTGCGCCGGGGCGCCGATATGCTGGCTGAGGGGGATAATCACCTGTTTAGGCGTAGCGAGAGCCGTAATTTTCTTACCGGCAGACAGTTTATTCTCGGGGGGATGTATACCTCCGATTCGAAATGTCCTTAGCATACTATTAGATTTTAATTTAGATTTGTTTTTTCTTCACTTGTAGCTTTCGGAGCGGCTTCCGGTTTCACGGTAGCCTCTGCCTTCGGCGCCGGTTTCACGGTCTCCGCTTTCGGAGCGGGAGCGGCTTCCTTGCGAGGAGGGAAATTCAGCTCATGAATAGCTCCTGTCGGACATACAGCCACGCATTTGCGGCACATCCGGCACTTCGTATAATCGATATAAGCTACGTTGTTTGTTACGGTGATCGCCTCGAACGGACATTCCTTGGCGCATTTGCCACAGCCGATACAAGCGTTGGCGCAAGCCTTGCGGGCGGCGGCTCCCTTATCTTTATTTACGCAAGACACGTAAATCCGGCGTGATTTAGGTCCTTTCTTTCTCAACTCGATGATACTCTTCGGGCAAGCCTTCACGCAAGCGCCGCAGGAAGTGCATTTTTCCTCGTCCACCTCGGCGATTCCCGTAGCCGGGTTGATGTGGATCGCGTCGAAAGCGCAGGCGTTCACACAGTCGCCATAACCTAGGCAACCGAAAGAACAATTCGTCTCGCCTCCGTAAAGGGTAGAGGCGATGGCGCAACTTTTCGTTCCATCATAAGAGTTTGTACGTGGACGGGCCTGACAAGTTCCGTTGCAACGGACAACGGCTACCATGGGTTCGGTTGTACCCGCCTCTTTACCCAGTATCGTAGCGACCTTGGCCATGACCGGGCCACCACCAACGGGGCAGAGCAATCCGTCTAATGAGTCAGCTTTTACGCAAGCGCCCGCGAATCCGGCGCAACCCGGATAACCGCAACCTCCACAGTTCGCCCCGGGAAGGACTTCCTGTACTTGCGCGATGCGAGGATCTTCGTAGACTTCAAATTTCTTGGAAGCAGCGTAGAGGAAAACCGCTCCGACCGCCCCGATTGCTCCTAATGAAATAACGGCAATTAAAATCATGATATATTATCAATTAAGTTTTTTCAAAGTAAATATAAATCGTCTTTTTAGTTTGTCACGCATTAAGTATAGTATACAGTAATAAGGCAGTAAAAGCGATAAACCGGTTAACCCGCTTGTGGTCTCGTCCCATTGTAGATTCGTACCGATCACGATGGCCCCTACGACTATCACCAAAGGAATGACAAATGCCAGCAATACGGCCTGAAGCCCCATGGAATTTTGTCCGCATATTATCACTTCCTCGTTAATGCGAAACCGTCCCGACCGATCGGGTACCTCAATGATCTTATCCTTTTTCTCGGATGCCGAGCACATAGACTGTGCGTGGCATCCCGAGCATGCGGATTGTTGGGTAATGCGGACGAAGACGGTGTCGCCATCGATCTTCTCTACAAATCCTGTATGATTTATACTTTCGCTCATATTTGTAATCTCGACATTGCAAAATCAAGGCAAAAGTAAGTATAATTTAGAAACTATGTCACGATTAACAAAGTTTATTATTCGAAATCTTAAATCCTAGCTTACCATTTGTAATTAAAACCGAAACTTAACAACTCATTAAGCTGGAAATAACTCTTGTTATCCTCTGTTTTTTCCACTCCATCATCGTATCTAAGGTGAAAATAGATACGTGTGGAGAAAAAGCGGCTGATGGCCAGAACCAAGGTGTTCTCGAACTCCCCGATGGTATGATCGCCATAAGTGGTAAAGAAATAAAGACGGGATTGCCAGCTTACGTTACGGTTGAAATCGAAGGCGAGGTCTGCACGGATCGTGGAACCTATTTGGCTTAGCTTATTATTGAACTCACCGGTTTCCTCGTTTTTCTTGAAACCGTGACGGCTATAATCGATCTCTTGTGTCGTATACATATATGTATAGGAGATCGGCGCCAAGTTGGTGCTGAAATTAATCTTCTTATGCTTGTCGGTAAATTGTTTTTCCAGCTCGTATTTCATACCGAGACCGAAGTTGATAGAGAACGGGGCAAGGAACGCGGCCTGCTTGATGTGCTCGTTCTCTTGATAGTTGGTGAAGAACTGGGTCTTGAACTCAGCGTCGAACGTATAGTACCATTTGTTGAACGCTTGGTAGCCGACGTTGCTGTGTATACGGAATACGTCGTCACCGATCTTATAGTTCCTTAAGGTATCCTTCGGTGCCGTATATACGCTGGCTTTGAATTCCAGTTCGTTCGTTACTTGTACCTTATCTTTCTTATAGTCGTATTTTAAATTGTTCTTGGTGAACAGGTTCAAGTTGCTACTTCCACCCTTGTACCAGTTCTCCGAAACGTAGTTCTGGGAGAATTGGACGGCGCTCTCAAAGGCCGATATCCAGTATCTCCGCTCCGGGATAAAGCGAGCGGGAGCGTCTACGTCCTCAAAATTGGCATCAGCCTCCACCTTGATCGGCAAGTCCTCATAAATATTCTTCTTGATGAATTTAGGTTTGATCACCTCATTGGGCAGATCCCTCTCGGAGTAGCGGAAATAAGTCGGGTAATTGTTCTGCACATATTTGTAAGCCATCTCCTCGAACTGTTTGTTTCGCTCCAGATCTTTGAAGATGGAGTCTGTCCGGTATAAGTTATCATAGGGAGTCCTCTCCTTCAATGAATCGAAGTTGTAGAATATCAAGTTCTTGGGTAGATAATCTCCCCGGAAAACGATCGGCATGAATAAAGGGTTTACGATCACGGTGTCTCGGAAGGTCATCGTATTATCGAAAGCCGTGGAGGCGTCTCGTACCAGACGGGCCCAATACATCGCCTCGTCCGAGATCTCCAGTTCGTCTTTTTTCAAGAAACGCAGTAAATTCGTGCTTGGGGCCAAGGGCGCCGAGTAAGTCTTGTTTTGTTTCTCGAATTGTTTACGAATGTCTACGATGTTGTCTAATTCCTCTTCGCCAAGATTGATCGCAGGAATCGTATCATCCGATACGACTTGCTGTGCGGGACGTTGAACTATCGTTCCGGTAACTAGTTGGTTCTCTTGGCTGTATGCCGAGCTCCCAATTAGTGAAAGTAATAATAGCGCATACACACCATGCCTCTTCATCATCATAATACCTTATTTACATCTATTAGTTGTAGTGGTCGCAAAATTAGCTAAAAAGAATGATATACAACATACGATTTGATATTTATCTGGGTAAAAGTTACGATCACTGAGGCAAAGCAGGTGTGTCTAGCGAGGCTTATACGGACTTGCCTCAGTACTCCGCTGGAAGTACTGGAATACTTCGCTCAAAGTACTTCAGTACTTCCTGCGTAGTACCGAAGTAATTCCATGAGAAGTACTGTCTTTAGTGCCGTGCTTCGGGTCGGGAATCGGAAGAGTCCTGCCGAAGCACGGGTCAGTTCTGGAGATATTCAGCGAGAAATAAAAACATTAAATTTGGCATGTCTCGATGAAAATCGCTAACTTTGCGGTTTCGAAATGCAGGTGTGCAATTAAAAAGATAACTAAAATATTACTATCGTGGCAGATACAAAGTACATTTTCGTTACAGGCGGCGTGGTCTCTTCCTTAGGTAAGGGAATTATTTCCGCTTCTTTAGGTAAGCTCCTTCAAGCAAGAGGTTACAAGGTTACTATCCAAAAATTTGATCCTTACATCAACATCGACCCGGGTACGTTGAACCCTTATGAGCATGGGGAATGTTACGTGACCGTTGATGGACATGAGGCTGACTTGGACTTGGGCCATTACGAGCGTTTCTTGAATGTCCAGACTACCCGTGCGAATAATATCACTACCGGACGTATCTATCAAAGCGTGATCAACAAGGAGCGTAAGGGGGATTATCTGGGTAAGACGGTGCAGGTGGTACCTCATATCACGGATGAGATCAAGCGTAATGTGAAATTATTGGGTAGCAAGTATAAATTTGACTTCGTGATCACCGAGATCGGTGGTACGGTGGGTGATATCGAGTCTCTGCCTTTCATAGAGAGCGTTCGCCAGTTGAAATGGGAGCTGGGTAAGAACTGCCTTTGCGTACATCTTACTTATGTGCCTTATATCGCGGCGGCGAAAGAGTATAAGACGAAGCCTACGCAACATTCCGTGAAGCAATTGCAGGAGTTAGGCATCCAGCCGGACGTGTTGGTTTTACGTACGGAGCATGAGCTGAATGCGAACTTGTTACGTAAGGTGGCGTTGTTCTGTAACGTGGCCGAGGATTCCGTGATCCAGTCGATCGACGTACCGACGATCTACGAGGTTCCTTTGGTATTGCAACGCCAGAAGATGGACGAGGTGGTCTTGCGTAAGGTCGGTATGGAAGTCGGCCCGACTCCGGAGTTGAAGCCTTGGAAGGAATTCCTTGCCTTGAAGAGCACGGCTACGGATACGGTGAAGATCGGTTTGGTAGGTAAATACGTGGAATTGCAAGACGCTTATAAGTCGATCGACGAGTCTTTGTTGCAAGCCGCTATTTACAATCATCATAAACTGGATTTGCATTTGTTCCATTCGGAGAAATTAAATAACGAGAACGCCGCCGAGCAATTGAAGGATATGGATGGTATCTTGATCGCCCCCGGATTCGGGCAGAGAGGTATCGAGGGTAAGTTTGCCGCTATCAAATACGCTCGTGAGCATGATGTCCCTTGCTTGGGCATCTGCTTGGGTATGCAGTGCATGGTGATAGAGTTTGCCCGTGACGTATTAGGTTTGGCGGATGCCAACTCTACGGAGATGGAGCCGAATACGGCACATAAGGTGATCGATTTGATGGAGGAGCAGAAGAACGTTACCAATATGGGAGGTTCCATGCGTTTGGGTGCTTACGACTGTACGCTGAAAGAGGGCTCCAAGGTATTGGAGGCATACGGCAAGGAGCATATCCAAGAGCGTCATCGCCATCGTTTCGAGTTCAACAACGAGTATAAGAAGCAATATGAGGCCGCCGGTATGATGTGTACGGGTGAGAATCCGGAGACAAATCTGGTAGAGGTGGTAGAGATCCCCGCCTTGAAATGGTTCGTGGGCGTTCAATATCATCCGGAGTACAACAGTACCGTGGTGAATCCGAATCCTCTTTTCCTCAGCTTCGTGAAAGCTGCTATCGAAAATAAAAAATAATTGGTGATAAATGGATAAAAACACATTAATAGGTTTTCTGCTGATCGGTGTCGTATTATTTGCGTTTAGCTGGTTCAACCGGCCAACGCCTGAGCAGTTGGAGGCGCAACGTCGTTACCAAGATTCAATCGCGAAGATTGAGTATGCCCAGCAACTGGAATTGCAGAAACAAGAGAACAAAAGTGCTTTAGTGGAGGATTCGTTGGAGAACGTGCCGGACTCGGTAAGGGCGCAACGTTTGCAGCAGAGCTTCGGCGTATTCGGCGAAGCTATGGTGGGTACGGAAGATTACACGACCCTACAAAATGACTTGGTTGAGCTTCGTATCAGCAATAAGGGCGGACGTATTTGTTACGCACGCTTGAAGGAGTATGATACGTATAATGACGAGCCTCTCGTTTTGTTCGACGAGAAAGAGTCTAATTTTAATTTTACGTTGGTCACGGCTACGAACCGTGTCGTGAATACGGGCGATTTGTATTTTACCCCGGTTAAAGGTAATGACCCGAATTCTGTGATCATGCGTTTGAACACCGGCGAGGGTAGTCATCTGGATTTTACCTATACCTTGAAACCGGATGATTATATGGTGCAATACCAGATTCTGGGTACGGGATTGAACGGTGTCTTGGCACCGAGCACGAATGCCTTGGATTTATTGTGGGAGCAGGATATCCGCCAACAGGAAAAAGGACGTAAGTTTGAGGATCGCTACGTGACCTTGAACTACAAGTTCATGGCGGACGACGTGGAACACCTGAGCGAGTCGAAGAGTGACAGCAAGCAGATCCCGAACCGCTTGAAATGGATCGGTTATAAGGATATGTTCTTCTCTACCGTATTGATCTCGCAAGAGGGCTTTGAGGCTACTACCTTAGACTCGAAAGCGATTCCGGAGGGGGATGTATTGAAACAATTCAAGACGACCACTTCCGTACCTTTCGACTTGCAAGGTAAGGAGGCCACGAACCTGTCCTTTTATTTCGGACCGAATAAGTTCGCCTTGTTGAAGTCCTTCGATAAAGGTGTCGTTGCCGAGCAGCAACTGGATCTGGAGAAGTTGGTTCCGCTAGGTTGGGGTATTTTCCGTTGGGTGAATCAATATTTCGTGATCCCTTTGTTCGACTTCTTGGGTAAGTTTATCCATAATTATGGTATCTTGATTCTTTTGATGACTATCATCGTGAAGATCATCCTTTTCCCGTTGACGTATAAGTCTTATATGTCGTCCGCCAAGATGCGTGTATTGCGTCCGCAAGTGGAGGAGATCAACGCTAAGTATCCCGGACAGGATAAGGCTATGGAACGGCAGAAAGCGACGATGGAGCTATATAGCCGTGCGGGGGCGAGCCCGATGAGCGGTTGCTTGCCGATGTTGTTGCAGATGCCGATCTTGATCGCTTTATTCATGTTCTTCCCGTCGGCGATCGAGTTACGTCACCAGAGTTTCCTTTGGGCGCACGACTTGTCTACTTACGACGCTATCTTTAGCTGGAATAAATATATTCCGATCATCACTCCGTATTTCGGAAATCACATCAGTTTGTTTTGTTTGTTGATGACGATCACGAATATTTTTTATACCAAGTATAATATGGAGATGACGAATACCGGGCAGCAACAGATGCCGGGCATGAAGGCCATGATGTACATGATGCCGTTGATGTTCTTGGTGTTCTTCAACCAGTATGCTTCCGGTTTGACGTATTACTATTTCATCTCTACGTTGATCACAATCGTGCAGACATTGATCTTCCGCTATACGATCAATGAGGATAAATTGTTAGCTAAGTTGGAGGCAAACAAACGGAAACCGATGAAGAAATCCGGTTTCATGAAACGTCTGGAAGAGGCTCAACGAGCACAGCAGGAGACGTTGCGTAAACAACAAGAGGCTAAGAAAAAACGATAGGATAATAGTAATTGTTGTCCTTGAAAAAGGTCCCTTTATCTGCTTATTGGTAGATAAAGGGACTTTTTTGTATATCTTGGCTCCTCTACTTGAAAAACAAGACGTCTTGATCATGATTCTATTTGTTTATTTGTATTTATTCAAAACTTTTTGTTTGTTTGCATTGTTTTGTATTCAAAAGATTGATGAGGAAATTGATTTTTTCTATATTGAGGAAATAGGGAGGTTATAAATAAGGGATTTTGTCAATGACAAAAAATGAACGATCGCTTCAATGGGTAATAGCGGGAATATTCTTCGTAGTATGCTTTGCTTTCTTTCAATGGATTTACCCAAACCATTTGTTCTTCAAAGAGCAGATGAGGATTTTTTTGTATACCACCGATTATTTTATCTCGTTCTGGGATGAGCCGGCTTGGTTGAGCTGTTATGTGGGGAATTTCTTGATACAGTTCTTCCATTTGACTGTGATAGGTCCGTTAATCGTGACGTGCGTGTTGTTGCTCTTATGGTACTACTCTATGCGGGTTTTACGCAAGTTCGGGAATGGTAATATGGTCTCCATATATGCGTTGTTTCCGGTAGCGTTAGAGTGGGGATTGATTTGTCGGTTGTCGTATAGTATAGCGTCTACGCTTACGTTGATTTTCGTGCTATGGCTCTTCTTGGGATACATCCGGATTAAGAATAAGAGAACGTCCGTTTGGGTGGCTTTTATACTTCTTCCCATAATTTATAGCATGGTCGGTAGCCGGCTGTTTGTCTTCTCCTTGATGGTGATATTCTATGAGGGAGCCAAGAATAGGAAACGGTGGTGGTTCTGGCTTTCTCTTTTGTTATCGAGTTATTTATATCCGTTGTTCATGCGTCATTTTTATGGATTGAGCATTGAGGAGGCCTATAAATATTCCCATGTGGATGGCTTGAGCGTATATTTCCCCGCTTTAGCGTTGATTCTAGAGATATTCGCTTTGGAGATTAAAAGTATACGTAGGATACGTCTGAACCGGCATAGCTTGCTTATAACCTTTTTAGTCGTATTTGGATTCTTTTCATTTGTTATAGCGGGTACGAACCGGAAGCGGGAAAAGGTTCTGGCAGTAGACCAAGCGATCTATAGGGGTGATTGGGAGCGAGTCTTGGATTTGTCTGCCGGATTTGATTCTCCCGATATCTTGGTAAGTTATTATAGGAATATCGCTTTCTCCAAGAAGAACGAGTTGCCCCAGAATTTGATGGATCATTATCAACGAGGGGCGGACGCCTTGTTCTTACCGATCGATTTGAGGTCTTCTATACTTCCCGTGTTTTTCAGTAATGAGGTGTATTATCAATTGGGAGATATGGATATGGCCCGTCACCGGGCGATCGAAGGAATCTTGTTCAGCCCTAAACAAAGAAGCGTACGGCAGATCAAGCGGCTGGTGGAGATTGATATGCGGCGAGGGGATATTGAGGAGGCTAGAAAATACCTGAACCTATTGGACGCGACGTTATTTTATCACTCATGGGCAAGGTCGAAGGAGGAACAGTTGAAGGGTGAGGAGACCTTGTCGATGGAGAAACGTTTGCCGAGGAAAAGTGATTGGGAGCGAGAGCACGACATACTAATGTCCATATCCGATTATCCGGGCGTACTGTCAAGTTTGGTGGCGGAATATCCGGAAAATAAACAGGCATTGGATTATTTGTTGTGCTATTATTTACTGAACGAGAATTTGAATAGTTTTAAGAATACGTTCGATACTTATTATAAAGGAAAATTTGAGGTTGTACCCCGTTTGTACGAGGAGGCTTTGGTACAAGTCTTATCTAAAAGCTCGGACGAGGAGGTGGACGGTTATCAGATACCTCAAGATGTTATCGAGGATTACCAAGATTACATCCATTGTAAATCGGGTAGAAAAGCAAAGGAGGAATTACGAGAACGTTATTCCTCCACCTATTGGTACTACTCTGACTATATTCATTGAATAATAGTGTAAGTGATCAGCGGTTCGCGAGGAAGGCTAAGGCTTTCTCCATGTCCTCCGGTGTATCTATACCGATCGTTTCTTGCTCTGTGATGCCGACCTTGATTTTATATCCGTTTTCCAACCAGCGTAATTGCTCAAGGCTTTCCGCCAGTTCTAAAGCGGATTGAGGTAATTGGGTGATTTCTTTCAGCACTTGCGCACGATAGGCATATAACCCGATATGCTTGTAAAAGGTATGACTCGGCAACCATTCCGTATATTTCTTGCCCCGGATATAAGGAATAATAGATCGACTGAAATACATAGCCTCGTTGTTTTTGTTGAGTACGACTTTCGGGGAATTGGGATTGAATAGGGTACTCTCGAAATCATCGTCCGAACGGAAAGGCTTTACCAATGTCGCTATTTGCGTGTTTGCGTCGGCGAAGCAGGTTTTGATCGTCTGGATTTGCTCGGGATGGATAAAAGGCTCGTCACCTTGGATATTGACAATCACATCATACCCTTCGCCTATTTTCTGATAAGCCTCGTAGCAACGATCCGTACCGCTACGATGTTTATCGGAGGTCATGACGACTTGGCCACCGAAGGCTTTAACCGCATTCTCTATCCGGATATCGTCGGTAGCTACGCAAACGGAGTCTAAGACATCCTTTACTTGCTCATATACACGTTGTATCATGGGCTTTCCGTTCATATCCGCTAATGGCTTCCCCGGAAAACGGGTAGAGGCGTATCTCGCCGGAATAATTCCTATAAACTTCATCATTCTATATCGTTTTGTTAACTGGTTACTACTTTTCCTTCGCTTAACTGGATCAACTTATCCCGTTCGCCTACGATCCATACGATATCTCCTTCCTCGAAAACCGTACTGGGAGGCGGATTCTTGATCGAGCTACTTCCACGTTCGATACCGATTACCAAACAAGCGGCTTTATCACGGATACCGGACTCTATGATGGAGCGGCCGATCAATCGGGAACCTTCCGAGATAATGATTTGCTCCATGTTCATCTCTTCCTTTCTTGTGTTCGATTGCTCGGCGTATGATTTCTTGTAGCGTTCCTCCAGATATTTCCTAAAGTGCTCCAGATCATCATCTGCGCCAACTACTACCAGTTTATCGAACGGGTAGAGCCGCTCGTCTCCTCCCGGTATATTGATTCGCTTCTCTCCCCGGATAATCGTTACGATATTTACGTTGCACTTTTGCCTGAAGTTTAATTCTTTCAGGCTTTTTCCCATACTGGGGGAATTCTGCTTCACCTCGAAATCCGCTAAATGGAGATCTCGTTCTAATAAGTGGTTCGCGAAACGCTGGTTGATCGGGGCTTTTCGCTCTTGTTCCACTTCCCTCGCTACAAGGTTACTGAAAAAATGCCGTTCCATCAGGATCGACTGCCTCTTTAGCCGTTTGGAGAATATCATTAATACGATAACGGCGGAAGCGACCGCTAGCATAATTCCTAGCGCAGCATTCAATAACCGTGCGACAGGAAGCATGACGAGACAGATACAGAGCAGGATTCTGAGGATCACGAGTGAGACTAGGGGACCCCGGTTATATTTATTATCGTTCCATAATTGCTGGAACTCCACGGAATGATTCTTTTTCATCATGATCGCCCGTAACATCGGGGAGATCAGAGCTAGGATTAAGATCAAGGAGATTAGATTTCCTTGGATGCCGGGCAAATGTTTGCAGATGAACGGTGTCACGATTTGTAGCCATAAAAAGATAAGTACTAGGCAGACGGCGGTATAAGTACCGACGATGCGGACCAAGGCTTTTAGTAACTTATTCCATGCGCTTTTTTGACGGATCGTATTGGAACCGGATGAATATCGCTCCAAGAACTGTTTCCAATTCTCCGGTATGATCCGCTCCGCCCATTTGTAGGCAGGTTCCGCTAGCCGGATCATATAAGGTGTGAAGAATGTCGTGATCACGGATACGGCGACAACGATCGGATACAGATATTGATCCGTCACGTTTAATGATAGTCCCAAACCTGCGATGATGAAGGCGAATTCTCCGATCTGCGCTAACGAGAAACCAGACTGGATGGCTATTTTTATCGGTTGTCCGGACAGTAATACTCCGAAGCTGGCGAAACAAATCTGTCCGGCCATGACTACGAGCGTGATAATGAAAATCGGGATTTTATACTCCCAGAGCATCTGAGGATCGATTAACATGCCTACAGACACGAAGAAAATCGCTCCAAATAAGTCTTTTACGGGTTTTACCAAATGCTCGATCCGTTCAGCGTCAATGGTCTCGGCCAAAATCGAACCCATGACAAAAGCTCCGAGAGCCGATGAGAATCCGGCTTTTGTGGCGATCATAACCATACCAAGGCATAGCCCGATGCTCACGATCAACAGAGTCTCCTCATTTAGGAAGCTTTTTGCCTTTTTCAGAAAAGAGGGGATCAAATAGATCCCGACGACGAAACAGAATAAAAGGAAAATGCCTAATTTGACTACGCTATCCAGCATCTCCATGCCTTCCACGTGTTTACTTACCGCTACGGTAGAAAGTAATACCATTAATAATACGGCGAATAGATCCTCTACCACCAAGATACCGAATACGACACCGGCGAATCGTTGGTTACGCAATCCCATGTCGTCGAATGCCTTGAAGATAATTGTCGTGGAAGACATCGATAACATACCTCCGAGGAAAAGACTGTTCATATGTCCCCAACCCAGTGATAAGCCCGTGATATATCCCGCTGTCATCATACCTATAACAACGGTTATGGCTCCAATGACGGCGGTTCCTCCCACCTTCATCAACTTCTTGAAACTGAAATCGAGCCCCAAAGCGAATAACAGGAAGATAACGCCTATATCAGCCCAGATACGGATACTTTCCACATCTGTAACTGTCGGTATTTGCTCGATGGAAGGCCCGGCGAGTATTCCGGCTACGATATACCCCAATACGACCGGTTGCTTTAACTTTTTGAATAACAGGGTAACCAACCCGGCGGATATGAGTATGACCGCAAGATCTGATATTAGCGCAGGTATCTGAGACATCGTTTATTGTTTTTTCGATTGCCAAAGTTAGGTATTTATTTTAATTTTGTGTCTCAAAACAGAAGCCAAAATGAAGAAGAAACATCCGATTGAAGCGCTTATAGAGCAAGGGGAACATCAACAACTTGATTTTAAGTTTGAGGTGAGCGACAGCAAGAAGATCGCCCGGACGTTGAGTGCGTTCGCGAATACAGATGGCGGGCGTCTGCTGATTGGAGTGAAGGATAACGGCGCTATTTCCGGTGTGAGAAGTGAGGAGGAATATTATATGATCGAGGCTGCTTCTAAAATGTATACGCATCCCGAGGTGCCGTTTACAGCTAAGCGCTGGGATGTCAACGGGAAGACCGTATTGGAGGTCTATATCGCCCCAAGCGATGAGAAACCGCATACGGCACCGGATAAAGACGATAAATACAAGGCCTATATCCGGGTTGCGGACGAGAATATATTAGCGAACGAAGTCCTCATGCAAGCATGGAAGAAGCAGAAAACCAAAGAAGGTACATTGCTGAAAATAAGTAAGCCCGTCGAGATCCTGTTTTCTTGGCTCGACGAGCATCCGTATATTAGCATAAAGCAGTTTTGCCGTATCGCCCATATCAATTATTATGCGGCCCGTAACATCCTAAGTGATTTGATGGCTATGGGAGCGATGGAATATGTCGTGATCGATAAATGTATTGCCTATAAACGGATCGCATAGACTCGTTTATAGGTTGATTACATAGACTTGCGCGCTCTCGAATCTGACGACTTTGATAGGAG
>OHPS01000679.1_pt1 | contig 12949 bp, 20 predicted proteins | sample 1577811 | NCBI WGS metagenome assembly OHPS01 (sample SAMEA3879552, study PRJEB24766) | human gut metagenome | biome: human-associated habitat; feature: feces | place: USA | collected 1985/1987
GTGTAACGGTGAGGGTTACAACAGTATAAATCCTGCCCCTGGGGGCAGTGCGAAAAATGTCGAATACGCGCGAATTTTGTCGAACTTTGTCGAAAGTGCATAAATATACATTTTAATGCATAAAAATAAACGGGGATAATAATAAACCCCGTTTAAAATTTAAAGTTTTACTACTGTGTCTTGTGTTATCATTGCTGTATCAGCCAAAGTATATGCGGCATTTGACGCACCATCCCACGGCTGAATATACATGATATTTGTTACTTTTTTAATTGAGTACACATTCTTATATGTGCTCCCGACTAAAACAAGACCCGATGCAGGGTAGTCGATAAATTCAGAAAACAAATCTTTAAGTTGCGAAATTGTGATATATTTAAGTGCGATGTCAGATACTACTTGAAATGAAATAGCATATGCTCCGTCTGTTTTCATACAAATATTATGTTGGTACTTTTGTCCTGAAATATTTTGCACTATTAAAACTTGAAATCTAACAGTACTACCTGCGATCTCGGTACAAATACCTGTCCACGCTATAACAGAATTATCAACGGATTGTCTTGTTATGAAAAAACATTTTTCACGAATGTGAGGTGTTCTATTGAAATTTGCCGTTGAAAAGTTGAAATAATTTCCTGTCGATGCGTTTCCAGTTAATCCCATGCTAATAAATAGCAAAGGGCTTTCTTTTACCTCGTGAAATTCCCCGCTTTCCATCGCGCCAGCGGCTTCCCATTTCGCAACACCAGTGTAGGTAACTTCTTCCCCGTTCATAGAAACATCGGTACTTGTCGGTTTTTCCAAACTCATATAGTTCGGCAGACTTGTAGGCACATCGAAAGTACCCGCTGTCCAATCGGTACCATCGGTGTATTTCCCCTTTAATTCAAACTTTGCCATGATTACACCTCAACTACTTGTACGGACGCGATGCCTTTTCCCGTAGCACCTGGCGAACCTGTTGCACCCGTTGCGCCTTTAATAGATGTACGGTATTGCGCGGAAACATTTGTACCGCTTATTTCAGTAACTTGGCATACTTTTCCGTTTGCATTCACGAGAAAATCATCTACCTTTATTCCGCTCGGCATAATATTTGAAAGCAATGTAGATATCCCGCTCGTTCCTGTCGATGCGTCCGTAGTGTAATAAAATCCTACACCGTCGGCTCCGTTCTTACCGTTTGTACCATTGGTGCCGTCTGCGCCTTTCTGACCTGTAGCACCTGTTGTAATAACGTAATTTACAATATTACAAGTAACATTTTCTCCGCTTACAAGTTGAACCCGCCATACTGCAATAAATGATTTATTCGTTTCATATTGGCATACACCTATAAACTCATCGTTTATCACTGGCGTTCTATTAAAATCCGTTGAAACGAGTACTTTCATTGCACCTACGGTTGGTGCGCCTGTCTGTATTACATTCGGATATACAAGCGCATCTTTCCCGTTCGTACCGTTGGTTCCGTTCGTACCGTCTGAAACTGTAAACGTACCCGCGGTATAATCAGTGCCGTCCGTGTATTTACCTTTTATTTCATAAGTTCTTGTAGCCATTTATTATACCTCTACAATTTGTACTGATTGAACGCCGCGTCCGTCTTTCCCTGGAACACCAGGCACGCCGCTTACATAGATTTCCCATACGCTTGTATCTGTAGGAGGAACGCCTGTAGTATCGGTTTCCCCTACATGTACATAGCCTTGCCCGTCTTCTGCATATACAACAGCGTCGTTTTTGCTGTATCCTGTTGCGCTATCGTATATCCCTTTATAGTTTAACCCTCCGAGCAATAACGCCTGTTTCAGCATCAATTCCATGCGGTACAGCAGTTCCGCGACGGTTTTAGGCTCATGTTCCGATGCTGAATAGGTCTTGTCATTTATTGTAGCCATCGAGATATCTCCTATAGAAATTTTGTATCGTAACGGTATTTATGAATATGGGATTGAAACTATCCACGAATTTATAAATAATGTTACGGTTCCGCTCCGAGTACGCGAGCCATTTTTCGAACGGGTTCCCTGTTTTGGTCGAGTTAAACGTACGTTCCCCTGAACCTGAACTTTGACCCGTTCCCTCGGAAGTATTCATATTCCTCGAGGTAAGCCCTGCGTCAGTATCCTTGTTGTACTGGTTCGGTACGTTCGTAAACTTGCTGTCCCCGCTCGCGTTCGTCGTTGAAGTAGATGTTGCGCTCGTGTTTTCGGTATAATCTTCGGATTGGTCTTGGAATGTCATTTTCTGTGCATTCTCCACGTTCTGATGCATTACGTAAAAACCGCGGTTCCATATGTTTGTGAAATATTGTTGAAACTCTTCAATTGTTTCGAACGCCATTTCTCGGAACGCATACTCGTTCATTATGAGCGTTTCGATATCTGTGGTACCCCAGTTTTCCCCGAGGTACTCCACGTTGATATCGCCCGAGCACATATCGAATACACCCTGATGCGGTTCACGGGGAGAAGTAATCCCGCCGATAATCAAATCAATCTCTTTCAGCGTCAGCATCAAATTCGCCATCTTTCTGCTCCTCCTTTTCGTTGAACCCGTTCAGGTTTACCTTTATGTTCACGCCGCCCCAATCTTCTGGCCATAGCCGTTTCGCCTGTTCCAACGCATCGGTACGGTTTTTCAGGCGTTTGGTTATATTCATGTTGTATTGGTCTGCCGTGACTTCGATTTCGGGAGTTATCTGCCGTTCTTTCTTTTCGTTTTGGTTATGCGCTATGCCGAGGAACTCGAACATTTCATTCTTATAATTCTTTATTTCCTCGGATAACTCTTTCCCGAAATATTGCGCGTTGGTGCTCAGCGTTTTGAGATACGGCACCACGCGGGATACGAACGCGTCCTCGTTATCCTCGGTCGCGAGCAGTAACTGTTTGATTTCCAAAGACAATGCGTTGGCGGTCTTGATAGTATCCTCATCGCTTGTATCGATACCGAACAGCATCGGGAGTTTTATCCAGTTTCGGTTGACCTTTTTCGCTACTTCGCAGTCGGCTACCATCGCGGCGTACAGTTCTATCGCCTGAAATACCGTGAACGATGTGTTACCCGCTGTAAGCGTAGGAAAGAAGAAGTCGGAAACGATAACGCAGTCCTTATTGACTATCATGTCTTTGAAATACTGCGACCCGCCGAACGCCGCGTAAGGACGCACCACGCCGAACTCCCCGTAGCAGTCCAGACCGTATGAACCAGTAAACGGTAACGCGAGGTATGTCTTTTTCCGTACCATATGCCCGTCAAGATTTGGGAACGAGTAATAATACGGGAATATCGCCACGCGGCCGCATCGCGCAATCATGCTTTCTATACGCTTACTGTCGAACCTTGTACCGCCTACGATTTCCTTTGGTTCAGGTAAGTTCTGCCAATCGAAAATTGATATAGCCGTTTCCTGGAAAGAGTTCATGTATAGCCGTTTTACATGATTGCGGAGTTTCGCCCTATCGCTTTTCTCGACCTTTGCGCGCGCCGCCTGTGCGGTAAGTTTAAATATTTGCTCGCGCAGGATTTGGTTATCCTTTTGCGATTTATTATTGGCGGCCTCGAGTTGCATAAGCCTGTCGTTTAGTTTTCCCATTTTACACCGCCTTTTCTGGATTTTCTATAGTAAAGTTTTTCATGTTGTTATAGTCATACCACACGCGCACACCTTTCGAAAACGTATCTTCTACCTGACTGCGTTCCATCTCATCGAGGAAAACCTCATCGGTGTTCAATACGGTATCGTCCGCGCGGTAGTAATCGAACAGCGTATGCTGTTGGAAACTGTCGGAAATATCAATCATGCTTTCGAAACCGTAAGCCTTGTGGTATGCTTTTATTTGATCTAAAAATACGTTTTCATATCTCATAAGCCTTACGTATTGTTTCGTTCTGATATATACTCCCAATGAAGAATTAAACGATACGTTATCAGGCGTATTCCGTATATCTTGTATTTGGAGTTCCTGTAGTTTCCTTTCTTTCGCTTGGTTGTTGTTCAGCGTCATATAATTTCCCATGGTATCGAGCGCAAAATTTCCCGCTTGTTTTATCGCGTTTAATCCCGCAAGTTGCGGTGCTGCCATGTTTTTATTTATACTTGCTGAAATATTTCCGCCTACTAATGTAGTCCCTATTCCTAATATAGTAGATGCTAAGCCTGTTGCCGTACGTATTCCAAGATTTCCCTGTTCCGTCTGTTGTTTTACTTTTAATCCTGTTATCTGCGCATTATAGTTAGAGCGGTACCATTCTGCGTACTGTTCTTTATAATCCATGAACGCAGTATCAGTTTGACCTTGGTTAAAGTTATTCGCCGTATATTGGTTCGCTTCGTCTACCCACGATACCGTGTATACGTATGGCGGGAGCAAAGACTGTTCAAAGTAAATCGGTGTCGCTTGGTTTATACGCCTTAAATCGAGTTCGATGGTTGAACTTCCCGCAAGAATATTCGCTTTTTTATAGGCGGGCACACTGTATTCGTCTATCGAAAGAGAGTTCAGCAAAACTTGCGTGGTATTCCCTTTTGTTACAGTGAGTGCTTTCACGCTTGTCGGCTGTGGGTTATTACCGCCCGTTGTCAACGGTTGTAGTTTAAATTCGTACCCATCGTTTACTTGATTTATAACAATTTTTGTCGGGTTTGAAGTACTGTTTATTGAAAATCCCGCAATACCTTTTGTACTTGTAGTAATCATTGACGAAATTATTTTGAACCCTGCTAAAAGGTTTGATGCGAACTCTTGAAAATGCGAGATATTAAAAATTTCAGTTTCAGTTCCGCCTGAATTTTGAAAATAAAATTGAGGTTGTTCTCTTCCCTGTATGATACTTTCGGTCTGTGTATCATAGATAAACGGTAGTATCACATTATAAAACGGATACATCAATCCATTTTCTGTATAAGTATCAAATTCAGGGTCCCAATATGTTTGAAATTTATCTACTAAACATGAGAATATCACAAATCCCAAAGCATATTTAGAATTTTTCAATAAAAGGTTGTTTTCCGATACAGTATTAAATAATTCTGTAGTTTCAATCTCTTTATACGTTCTTTTTTTCGCCGTCAGTTTATTGCTGTTATACGTACACATCGACGGATAGAACCTTGCGAATTTCAACTGCCAGAATATATTGGACACTAAATCCTCGTCGCAGACCATGCGGCATACAATATCGTTTACATACTCGAAATCCCGTATGAAATAATACCGCGTCACGCTCGGCTCGGTATCGTCGTTGTTCACGTAATACTTAAACCGCGCATAATTATATTTACGTTGATACTCGAGATAGTTCCCCTCCAACCTAAACGGGTCTGTAGGATTGAACGGTGCTTTTATGATTTCCGTTTGAACTCTTAAACTGTTGAGGGAGAGTTCACGGTTTTCTTGTGAACTCCCCACAAACAGATTTTCTTCGTCAATCGTAGTCATATAAAGTTTGATGTCTACAAACATATTTGACTACTCCTTTTTAATTTATTACGCGCCTGCGGCTACGTTGGAAACGCTGATGATACGGTCGGACTTGAAGTCATCTGTAATGACCAACGGAACATTTACATACGCGGGGCACATATCGAAACAGTAATCCTGGATTTCGTTGTAGTACGTGGTACGCGCGTTCAGAGGTTTTGAGATAGCGGATTTGAACCCGAGGCCGAACTTCACGGCGTTGAAGTCTACGATACGCCCGATGAGTTTACCGCCCGTAATAGTCGCTTTCGTCATGTTCATGGGGTCGAGGTTGGTATTCGCGGCAAGCGTCGTAGGATTGAGCGCGTCTACCTCGATGATACGGGAACGCTCTTCCTGCATACCGTAGTTATTGCTGTCCTCGGAACGGAACAGGAACGGTTTCAGATACTGCTTGTAGGTGAACTTCTGCGCGAAGTCAAACGCGAACTGCGTATCGATGATAAGCACGAAATCGCCCGTACCTCTCGTGGTGTTGAACTTAACTTTCTTGTACTGCATGTTCGATTCGGGGTATCTCTGCATTGCAAACACTTTATGCATGAACGCATTGAGGGACGCCGCATCGCTGAATTTCTGTACGTTGGCGTAGGTATCGTATTGATACTCTTCGCAGTTCAGAACGTTGTTTTCCATGACATACTCAGCCGCGTTATTCTCGGACTGGAGCACCGCAAGTTTGCCCATGATAAAATCATCGAGCGAATTGTTTTTGAGCGCCATCAACATATCAGCCGCATCGTAGTCAATCATACGCTCCATTTTCGCGTTGATTTTATAGATAAACGAAAGCGGGTCTTTGCCGTAATCGAATGTTACGTAAGGGTTCGTAATGGTCTTAGGCGCATATTTCTTCCCGCCGTACAGATTATCCACACCTTTATCTCGCGCCTGTACAAGGACTTCCTGGAACATACCGTTCAGGCTCCCGCCGTTCATTGCGGCGTAGCCTTTTTCAAGCCCTCGCAAAGGGTTATCAAGTCTTGCAACTTCCACGCGAATGGTCTGTACGTACGACATCAGTTTGTTGAAGATAGGCTCCAACGTGTTTACGATTACGTTCGCGTCTGCGGTATTGATGGCGGTGATTTCCTCATCGGTCACTCCCGCGGCTTTCAATACCTTTTCATTACTCATCAAATGCGACATTGTTTATACTCTCCTGTTTTTAAAATATTCGGCAACTTGTTTTGCCTCTTCCTCGTCTTTCTTTTTCTGCTCGTCCTCGGGCGTTACTTTCGCCTGTGCGCCGAGCAGTGCGTTCTGCTGTCTGAGCAGTAGTATTTCATCTTCCAACGCTTTTATTTTCGCGTCTTTCTCATCATCTGTTGCGGGGGGCTCAGGCTCTGAAGTGGCGGCAGGCTTGAACCCCTTATCCGCAAGCCGAGTAAGCAGTTCGTTAAATTCTTCTTCCGTCATTATTCATGCTCCACTTGGTCTCTACGCTGTTTCAGTTCCGCGAGCACACGTTCATACTCCTCGATTTGCACGACCAACTGTTTCAATTCACCTTCTTTTCGGTTGAGTTTATCATAGCACGCCGCGCATACATCGAAATCTTTGTACTGTTTCGCCTCGGACACTTTTACCTGTGCCCCGCACTTATCGCATAAAAATACTGCCATAGGTTCCAACTCCTTTTCTTTTTCTTTCTGCTTTTCTTTATTTATATTCATCACCGTATCGGTGTTTTTGCTGTGCGCTTCTTTGAACGCTTTCCGTAGTTGCGCTATTAGCAACAGTATCCACGTTGCAAGGCATGCGGCGTAGGTCGCTATCCTGAACCCGAAATCTAACCATTCACTCATTTCTTACTCCTTTTTGTCGGCAATATATTTACAAAGGTATCGAACACCTTCGCATTCTCGAACTCGATAAGCCCGCTTTCGAATATCTCCACGATAGCCGTTTCAAGGCTTTTCAGTATCAACCTGTTATCGGGGCGACATAACTTGATATCGAATACGTAAGTCGTGTAATTATTCCGCGTCGGTTCCGTGATATAATACTTGTTCCGCTCCAAAGACTTCCAGAACGTGACGCGCCGTTCTCCGTCCGAGAGATTATACATCGCCTTGCGCTTGTCGGGTTTGCCCGTAATATACCTTACATCGGTATTCACGTACGCATTACCCGTCGAGAACATATCCTCTTCCTTTCCTCGGGTAATCATGCCTACGATGCTCTCCTCTCGTGCCGCGAGCCACTTCGGGTTCGGCTTGATATGGCACCATACCGCAAGCGGCTTTATCGGATAACTCGGCTTATAAATCGTATAAGATTTTTTGATTCCGTAGGAAATATCGAGCGGCTGTTTGAAATTGAAATTTTCAAGAAATATATCGTACGGCTTTGTAATGTTGCCGCATAGTATAACCATACAATTGCGACGAAATCGAAAAACTGTTTCCAAAAAGTGTAGAAATCCATGGTATCTTTTATCGTCCGACATCTTCGGGGTAAGCGGGATAAACTCATCGAAGAACGCGGTGGTAGTCTTCTCTATGTTATTCTTGACGAACTCTTCCATTTCCTCGATTTGCTCCTCGAGTTCCTGTTCCCGCCTCGACTTTACGGCACGTTGTCCTACGGGCGATACCGCGCCGCGGAACTTCCCGTACGTGGAAAGAGCGACCGCATATCCTACAATGATACCGTCGATTATCACTTTATTGCCCATGGTCGTGTATTGGTGACCTTTGTACTTTTTATCGTCCAATAGATAACTGTCCCAAAACGCGCCCGCGAGCATATTATCCACTTCTTCCTGCGTTTCGCGCACGAGTACGAAGTACTCGCCTTTCTTAAAATATTTATTCAGAAGATGCTCATGCACGGGGTAGGTTTTTCCCGCTCCGCGCACGCCCGTCAATACTTTTATTCTGAATTGGTTATAGTCAAACACTTTCCGTGCCTGACTCTCGTAAATGCTGTTTCCCATGGATAGATAGGGGGGCGGGTAGTCTGGTCTTTCGGACACTATGGGACGGCTCGCGCCGATTAAAATTGCGATAAAACCCAAACATTACTACTTTTTCGCCCCCTCTCCCTGTTTATATTATACTACATTTATGTGAATTTGTCAATAGTAAAAACTAATCTTCATCTGTTTAAATTCCCGTGATACATTCATAATATATGTCGAGTTTTTCTTCCATATCCCGTATCACGATATCCTCTTTAATTTTTCCTCCGCTATTTCCCTGTGGCGTTTCTCATACTCTAATTCTTCAAGTGCGCCTTTCCACATTCTATAATAATGGTCTGCTTCAAAATTTACCTCTCTTACATCTCCTATATTTGCCGCGATAAGGGCATCGGCAATCCTTTCAATATCGCCGCATTTTAAAATATATTTTTCTTTCATTACTTTGGATAATAATACAGTACTGATTATTCCCATGATTTTATTTTTCAATTGGTCATTATTCATTTATTTCTTCCTCCCGAATAATCCACCGAACATACCGCCGCCGCCCTCGTAATTCATGCCGTGCGCCGTGCGGTAGTCGTCGCGGAACATAGCCAATGTATTATTCAGTGATGCGATTTCCTCTGCAATTCTTACTTTATTGTCGATTATAGATACTATTTCTTCTGCACATTTCTCGGTAGTTTCGGATTTGCAACCGATATACGCGCTAATAATCATTTCAATTTCAGTTTTTAAATCAGTCATTATTCTCTTCCTCCTCAATCTCATGTTCTATCCCTAAAAATATACTCACATCGAGCACGGTCACATTATTTCCTTTTTCTTTAAAGAACATCTTCAAAGCCTTTTTCATGCTTGAGGTGTATATCGTATAAATGGCAGGCAAACTCGATACGTATCTTCCAATATCGGAAGTATCAGACTTTTCATATTTTATTTTATAAATACGTTTCATTTTCTGTCCCTCTCCTCTATCAACTGATAATATTTCAAACTCTGTTCCACGAACACTACGGGCTTGATAAAACCGTAATCCGATTGTTGCAGTAATAACGTTTCGAACCCGCCGTCGATGAATTGTTGGTGGGTAGGCGGCTCCATGATGCGTCTGCCTGACAATCTTATGTCTTGCATGATTTCGCCATCCTCGTTGGCAAATATCGCGCTGTAATTGGATATTTCCTTTACCGCAAACTCAAGATAATATTGACGGAGTTCCACTTTTCCTACCACATCGGAGTACCTGGAATTAAATCTTAAATCCATTTCGATGGGGGCATCGGATACGAAACCGTCCGTGTTGGCGTATATGATATGCTCCCAGTTCGATTGTAATAACCTGCAAATCTTGACTTTTGCCGACCCGTTCACGTACAGATACAAGGGATAAAACGCTTTCTTGTCTTTCGTTTCATACGTTATCGTTGCGTTTACCCTGTTTTTCTTGTCCCCGCCTATCATGTATTCGTATACTGGATATTGGTCGTTCGCTCCGAACGAGCCTATCAGCGTATTGTTTTTCGCCTTGTTATACTTACGTATAGGCTTGTCAGGAGTGTAGATATTATCCTCGATGAACTTATCGAATATGCTTTTCTGCATCTTATACGAGTACTTGAACTGTATCGCATATTCTACATCGTAGAACTCTTCCAAACATTCCAACATATCCTTTGTAAGGTACGTATTAAACGGCTGTCTTTGGTTCTCTATGAATTTATCGAATAATCCGAAGAAGTCGTATACGATGGGAATACAGCGGTATACTCGTATCTTGGCAATGTACCAATGCTTTACGGGTACTTCTATCAATCCTCTTGTGCCTTTCCCCTGTGGAAATAACGAGTTATATAATTCAGACGGGAACGACGCGCGAATATCATAACTGTATACATCTTTATAATTCCCTGCCTTTTTCAGGTACATGAACGCTTTCACGCTTTCTTTCGTTTTCTTCCACGTGATGAACTCTTCCTCCTCAGGTTGCGGAAATATCTTGTCAAATTTGTATCGGTTGATGAATTCGTTCTTGCAACCAGTTACGCACTCCATGAACTCAGCCTTTGCCGTCTGCGTGCACGTGGGCTTGAAATATGTATCCGTAAGCATCAGACGCTTTGCCGTTTCCGCGTCCGTATAGTCCTGCAAGAACTTCTTTTCGTAGGAGCATATCGTTATTTTTTCTTTTTTCGTGCGATATATTTCCATATAATCGCCGTATACGTTCCACGACATGGTTTTGTCCGACGGGTCGCGTTGCTGATGGAATTCGGGATTATTCAGCAAACACCATATCAGCGACGGTTTGCAGATGGAAAACGATACAATGATAATAAAGGAGTTTTCAGGGTCGTATTCGTTAAATCCGAGTAAGTCCTCTATTCCTATTATCCCATAACTTTCATCTGGCTCATCATAAAAAAATACCGTGGTTTCCAATCCTCTTTCGGTTGTTTTTATATCTGGATAAAATAATTTCATGCCAACTCCCTCGCCTGAATATATGTCTGCGCGATTTTTTTCAATTCCTCAAGGTCGTTTATTCTTCTGATTTGGCTTTCGTCAAGTTCTGTGTTCTTGATTATCCAATCCTGTAGAGGTACAGGGTCGGACGGTTTATGCGAGTAATCGTGAGGAACGTACATAAACGTACCTTTTTTCAGTAATATTTCGGTCTGTTTTACATCGAAATTTGTGCCGTAGTATTTGTTTACCTCGTTATAAAATTCTCGCTTAAAACTCTCCTCGTCGGTCGCAATGCCTTTCAGGTATTTCAACGCTTCCAATATCTGTTGCGGCTCGTAGTGCCCTTTCTTTTCTATGACATCGCTCAATTTATACGGGATTTCCCGAAGTATCTTCGTATATTCTTTGTCCATGCCGAGAAAATCGGGAAACTTCGCGTTTTTGCTGTATTCCATCGATAATTTTATCGATTGCTGTTGTACCTTTGAAACATTTGCCACTATATCTTTTATTTCAAATACGCTCTTTGCCTGACCTTTTATTCCGACCGTGATGTTGGATTTGTTTCTATGGATATAGTTATATCTTGAAATTGCCATTTCATACGCTCCTTATATGCTTTCGATACTGCTGAAAAATGTGCTCCGTCTATATATCTCGCAAGGATAATCAAAGTATTGCGCAACTCTTTCAAATCCGTTGACGAAAGGGCTTTTTTAAGCCCCTCCGCCATCGTTTCATAATCTACTACTATATTCATATTAAAAAGGGCAATCTTCATTCGTCACATCGAAATTTTTCGGTGCTTTATCGTTCCCTTTCTTAGGCTCGATGAGTTCCAAATCACGTACAAGCACGTTCACCGACCTGCCCTTGCTACCGTCCTCGCGCGTAAAATCTCGGATGCGTAACTCGCCGTTCACTGCTACTTTATCGCCTTTTTCTACGTAAAGTTTAAAGATTTCTGCCGTCTTATCGAAGAGCGTGATATCCACAAACATCGTCTGTTTATTTCCCTCGGCATCCTTTCCGCAATCGATTGCCAGACTATTATTCACCATCTTTTTCTCGGTTTTCGTCTGGACGTATTCGACGTCGCGCACCACTCTTCCAATCAGATAAATTTTGTTCATTGCTACAAAAACTCCTTTAAAAATTATTTATTATACAACGCCGTAAATTCAGCGTTATACTCTTCGATTTTACTTCTCAACGGTTCTTTCTTGTACTCCGATAAAGGTACGATATATCCTTCTAAAATTTTCCCGTAGAAATACATCATCTCCTCTTTCCGATGTTCTTTCGTTCTGTGCTTATTTAATACAATAGCGTATTTTTTTTCTGTATTCGAATAGTAACAAAAATCGTTTTTGATGTTTTCAAAAAGAACTACTTTTAATATATCTGAATCATTAAAAAGCCTGAAAATTTCTTCGTATGATAGTGTCTTAAAATACAATAAATCGCTTTTAGTATTAGGTGTCATTTCTCACTCTCCTGCAACCGCCTACACATAATACATCACTTACGTAATCGATGATTTTCTTGACATCTTTGTCTTCTGTCATAGCACTTGCTTTCCCGAGCAGTTTTAAGATTTCAATTTCTTTTACGTTCGCGATGCGTACCCGATACCCGTTATACTTGGTATATCTATACACCATATTCTTTGCGCTTGGCTCGTTCTCGGAATATACGTGAAATGTATATTTCAACGCGCTTTCCTCTCCTGGTCTGAATGCTTCTACCTTGTAAAATTTCTTCATATCATGTTCTCCTTAAATTTTATTTGCGCGGTATTGACCGACCGCGCGCGGTTTCGTTCGTTATAAGTTATTTATCAGAAGTTTGATTTGTTGCAGCACATTGTACCAAAATATCACCAGAGTGTCTACCTCTTCATCATCTTCAAGTATCGAGCGTTCGTACCAATATTCCCAACGCTTTTGGACTTGCAAGTATTCCTCTTTCAATAGGTTTTTTGCTTTATTCATGTTTACCACCTCTCTTGTTTGTACCTATATTATATTATACATCATTTAATTTGTCAATATTA
>OHPS01000693.1_pt1 | contig 12716 bp, 9 predicted proteins | sample 1577811 | NCBI WGS metagenome assembly OHPS01 (sample SAMEA3879552, study PRJEB24766) | human gut metagenome | biome: human-associated habitat; feature: feces | place: USA | collected 1985/1987
CCCGGTTTCCCTTGATGTCACACAGGAATAAGGCAAAAAAAGCTACCCTTGAATCAAGCGTTGTGAAAACCGTGAATTTGTTTATGAATACGAATATTCACTTCGCTGAACAGCGATTATTGGAGGCGTGAATGGTGTTCATCTTTCAATGAACATCACCACGGAACGCATTGATTTTTCACGGCTTCGCAAAATGAAAAGTGCCAGCTTATGAACAGTCCCTTGTCGGGAGAAAATTAAATCGCTGGAAACGGGAATGCCCGCGGCACTGTGCATCTGGCACAGCGCCGCGGGCTTTTTTATCACAGGAGGTCATTCAGAAGATTCATGCACTTAACCTTCTGTTGGAGATTTGCGCTCCCGTACACATTCAGGGTAAAAGATACGTTCTTATGTCCGAGGATTTCAGAAAGAGACTTTATATCAAACTCCGGTATCTCGATTGCCCTAACTGCGAATGTATGACGGATCTCATGAAACTTCACTTTCTCCAATCCGTTCCGCTTCAAGAAACGTGTGAAAAATTGCCGATATGTTCTCGGCTCGGTTGGCTTGGTCTTGCCCGTGAGGAAATAGTGATTTGGGTTTTCCGTGTAAAACTTCTTGATAATGTTCATGAGAAGCGACGGAACCGGAATCGTTCGAGCGGAGGTCTTCGTCTTCGGCGGTCCTATATGAAGATACGATTCTCCCTTCTTCTTGTCATAGATACGCTGGACGGTTTTGTTGATGCTGATGGTCTTGTCCGTCAGCGAAATGTCCCTCATCTGCAAGCCGCACAGCTCGCCTATCCGGACTCCGGTAAACAATGCAATCAGAATCCCCGCTGTCTTCCGGTTCAAGTCCATGTAGATACACTGGATTAGAGCTTGCTCTTGATCTTTTGAGAGAGAAACTACTTTCTTGATACCAAGCTCTTTTGGGTATTCGATTAGGTCCCAGTTCAGGAGTGGAATAGCCCGTTCCTTGTAGGCATACTCCATTGACAACCGGAGAACGAGGATAACATCCCTTATCGTCTTCACGGTAAGCCCTCCGGTCTTATCCAAGCGTCCAGCATTGTAGAGATACGAAATGTAGCTCTGGATGTCCGCTTCAGTGATGCTGCCAATCTTGCGCTTGCCGAAATACGGGATCAGGTGATTTTCGGCAATCAGCGTAAAGCTGGCGTGGGTTGACGGCGTGATCATGGGCTTCTTTTGATTTAGCCATGTGTTCACAAGCGTCTTGAATTGTGTATTGTTAGTCATAATGACCACCTCCACGAACATTATCCGGTGGAGGGATAATCAGGGCATTAACACCCTCAAGTAACGGTCTTGAGAAGCGCCCGAAGCTGCGCTTTCCGGGCTTCGATGAGCCGTGGAGAGCTGCACAACTTGGCAATCTGTTGATCGAACTGTCTGACTATGCTACCCAAGAAAGCGGTTTTCCGCTCTTAACATCATCGAGGCAAGGTCTATTTGTTCAAGAGGATTACTTCATAGATAAGCAAGCCAACGCTGAGACAACGGTGTTTAGTGTTCTTCCGTATGGTTGTATAACATATCGCCACATGAGCGATGATAATATTTTCCATTTCAATATCAATAGATTGGTCGCAAACGGTTTGGTAAGCAAAGAGTACCCCGTGTTTACTGTCAGAAAAGAAGTCCTTGATACGGACTTTTTAGTCGATACACTTAATTCGTCACCGTTATTCTCCGTATTCTGCATTCAGCAGAAAAAAGGAGGTACGAGAACGAGACTGTATTTTAAGACATTATGCTCATACCAAATGTTTTTGCCAGTATTGCACGAACAGCAAGTAATTGCTTCGTTTATTCGGCTTCTCGACAAGAGAATCGAGCGACAAATGGAGTTGGTTGAAACCCTCAAGAAGTATAAAAGAGGTGTCGTTGCGGCTATTCTTTCACATCAGCTAAAGTTCTCAGATGCAACCGGAAGCCCATATCCAGAATGGACATCCTGCACGCTACAAGACGCAGTGGATTTTCTGGACGGACAGCGTAAACCACTTGAAAGTGCGGACAGAGCCAAACGGCAAGGACAATATCCATATTACGGCGCATCGGGCATAATAGACTATATTGATGATTTCATCTTCGATGAGCCGCTGCTCCTTCTTGGTGAGGATGGGGCAAATATACTTAATCGCAGTACGCCGTTGTGTTTTATCGCAGAGGGAAAATATTGGGTAAACAACCATGCTCATGTAATGCGACCTAAAGCAGGACAGAATATTAAGTTCCTTTGTGAGCTACTTGAAAGTCTCGATTATACACGCTATAACACTGGCACGGCACAACCAAAGTTAAACCAAGAAAAGTGCCGTAGAATTGAGCTTGCTTTGCCTGTTTACGAAGAACAATGTCGCATTGCCAATTTTCTGTCTGCCCTTGACCAAAGGGCAGACAAAGCGCAAAGCGTTCTTGATTATCTGCTTTCAAATAGAGCTGGTCTATTACAACAGCTCTTTATATAAAAAGCTGCCTCATATAGCCGTCCCTCGTTTTACTCAGAAGGTCAAGTGTTTTTTGGGTGGCTTGCAATCGTGTCTCCACAACATCAAGAATATCCGCGTACAAAAGTTGTTTCTCATGGCTGGGATACATAACAGGAATACCCATAAGCAAATCATCCGTCATAGATACTCGATCATGACGAACGCCTTGTGAGCCGTTATCATAGATGTACCTGTACCATGCGTCGCTCTTAAAGTACCAAGCGAGATATGAAGGAGAAATATCTGCTTGCAGCACAAGACAGGTATATAGCGGTGAGATAATACCTTGTTCACTGAGAGTATATCTATTGAACGGTCCGTATGGCGCAGAATTTGACTTTCTCGGATTGTAAACAAAGTCTCCATTTTCGATGACATAGTAATTTGCTGTGTTTCCGTCTACTGCAATATCCTTGTCAAAGAAATCGCGCTGAGGAATTAGTCCGTATTCCGCAGAGTTGGTAATTACATTTTTTATTACTCCATCTGCGTTACGGCGCGAAACTTTTTTGAAAATATCACCAAGACGAACACAAGCCCACTCTGCGCCATCCTGAGAAGGGAGTTGGCGAAAAATGCGCTGCATGACACCTCTTTTATACTTCTGATCAAGAAAGCAGAAACAGCTATATGACAGACGAAATCCCTTGCAATAGCGGAAAATCTCTGCTACTGCAAGGGATTTTACTTTTAGATCATACCGGAATGAGGTCTGAAAAAAGACCTCAAGTAACGGTCTTGAGAAGCGTCCGAAGTTAGCATTCAGAAGAGCAGATGGCTCAAGTTTTCCCAGTTGGAGTAGGACTTCTCTAAGCTCTATTATAGAGCCTTACTCGGAAAAGGTATATGGGGAACATAAGTATGAGGTTCTAACATCCTCTCGTGAAGGTCTTCAACGACAAGTTGATCACTTTGGGTCAGAGCAACGGCATGATACGGACGGATATAATGTTATTCCGTTCGGTTACTGCACATATCGCAATAGAAGTGATGACGGGAGGTTTGCTTTTAATATCAATACGATCAGTTCAAATGCGATTGTCAGCAAGTTCTATCCGGTTTTCCGTTTCACAAATGCAAACAGCCTTTTCATGTCTGAGTTTCTTAACTCATCATCACGAGCAAAGAAGAAATTATCTGTCCTCGCGGTCGGGACAAGTCAAGTGGTTCTTTCATTCGAGGCTTTGAAAGCAGCAGACTTCGATTTACCATGCAAGGACGAACAGGATAAAATAGCATCTTTTTTTGAATGTTTGAATAGGCGTATAGAGTACCAGCGGACTTTAGTAGATGCCCTCAAGAAGTATAAAAGAGGTGTGCTTTCTGTTGCATTTGGTAAGTACGGGAGCATCTGCTCATGGCAGACAACACCATATCCGTTCGCTGAACTTGCCAGCAGACGAAGCGAAAAGTATGATCCGCGCTCAGGTGAACAGATGCCATGTGTGGAATTGGAACATATCGAGCAAGAAACCGGACGCATCATTGGTAGCATCCCATCGACACAACAAAACAGTATTAAAGGTGTCTGCAAGTCAGGGGATACGCTCTTTGGAAAGCTACGCCCTTATCTAAGGAAATACGCTTTTGTAAAGAAGGACATGGTGTGTTCCTCTGAAATATGGTCCTTAGTCCCATCGGAGACAATAATCCCAGAATACCTCTTTTATCTCGTTCAGACAGATGAGTTCATTAAAATTGCGAATATTAGCTCCGGGACAAAAATGCCACGGGCTGAATGGTCGAATATCGAAAAGTCCGTTTTCTCTGTACCCAATAAAGAAGTTCAAGCCCAAATTGTTCAGACACTTCGAGGACTTGATTCGAGAATGCTTGATGCTATTGATATGCTTGGTGAACTCCAACTTATGAAAGAGGGATTGTTGCAGCAGTTATTTATATGAAGAGTTGCTGTAACAGCCCACGCCTAATTTTTTGAAGGACTATTACCGTTTCTGCTTCCTTCTCAATTAGGTGGTCAACTTCACTCAGCACTGATGCAACTTTACGCTGCACATCATAAGGCGGAGTAAGGATAGTTGTTTTAGCAATTTCAGACTTGCTTATTGACGACACTTTGATTCCCTGAATCATTCGATATATTTGTCTTCTAAAGTGATACGAGTTGAAATAATGCCCAAGAAACATAGGAGCAAACCTGTCATGTGGGCGGCAGGGAATCGTATGCAAACCAGACAAAACCCTCTGATTTGTTACTCCAACAATCTCAGTAGCCTTGCCGACGGTATAGTCCTCAGCGGTGTCAGCAAAAACAATGTCACCGTTGCGAAGATAGCTTGACGATGAAAACTTCTCAATATCTCTGTCTGGTTTAATACACGGAACAGACAATGCCCCAATATCTGTTACAGTTCCATATTTGATTAGCACATCCCCATAGTGTATATTTCGGACATCGCCAACATCATAGGATAGATCGTCTCTTGAAAAGGTGTTGTTCTGCAAAAGCCTAAACCCATCTGCAAACGAAACGGTCGGACATCCACTCTTTGAAATTTCATCAAACAACGACGAAGACAGTCCTCTTTTATACTTCTTGAGGTTATCTACGAGAGATTGCTGCGCGTCGATACGACGGTCTAAGGCAATGAGAAAGTCTGCAATCTTTCGTTGCTCGGTAGTATTCTCCGGCAGATAGTGTTTTGTGGCGAAGAACTCATCTGTTGGGACATTAAGCAATCCGTGATTTCTTGCCCCTTCTGCTGAAATCATATAGATTTCCTTGTACCATTTGAGTGAATCAAAGTACACCTTAATGAAGTCTGTATCGTGCTTCTTGAGCGCAAAACAGATGTAAAGTGTAGACAACGCTCCCATAGGATAGCGGTCTAACCGCTTTATTGAACCGAAGTCGTAACCTACGGAATAGCTCTTGTTATACGCATATTCGCCATTTCTCAAAAGGTAATATCCGCTCATGTCTTTGCTTGCAACGGTTTTGTTGAAGTAACTGATCTGATCGACAAGACCATCTTTCGAGGATATTGTCAGGGGTAGGTCAGTTTCATTGTTGCTGTTTTTCCGTGTTACCCGTTCTGCAAAATCAGACAATTTCTCTGCTCTCCACGGCTCATCGAAGCCCGGAAAGCGGAGCTTCGGACGCTTCTCAAGACCGTTACTTGAGGATACATTTGCCATAATTATTTGCCCTCCACATCAAAGGGGAAATCCAGCCCCAGCTCATCAAAAAACGGTTTCAGTTCTGCATCAATATCCTTAATTTCAGATTGTAGCTTACGGATCTCAGCGGCAACTTCATTCAAGTCAATCTCAGGTTCCGGCTCAAAGGTATCAACATAGCGAGGAATGTTTAGGTTGAAGCCGTTTTCTTCAATCTCCTGCATGGTCGCAACATGAGCATATTTTTCGACATCCTGACGGCGCTCGTAGGTCTCAACAATCTTGTCAATGTCGCACTCACGAAGGATGTTCTGGTTCTTTCCGGCTTCAAAGTCGCTGGAAGCGTCGATGAAAAGAATGTTGTCAGAGTTACCGTTTCGCTCTCTCTTGAGAACAAGGACGCATACGGGGATGCCCGTACCAAAGAACAGATTTGCAGGCAAACCGATTACCGCGTCCAGAACATTTAATTTCTGAATGAGATGCTTGCGGATTACTTCCTCAGCAGCACCACGGAACAGGACGCCATGCGGCAGAAGAACGACGGCTCGTCCGTCCTCATCCATGTGGTAAACCATGTGCTGAACAAAGGCAAAGTCAGCCTTGCTCTTCGGAGCAAGTTTGCCATACTCATTGAAACGCTCGTCCTCCATGAAGTGCATATCGGCAGACCAGTTTGCAGAATAAGGCGGATTGGCAACCTGAACACGGAACTTCATGTCTCCGAAGTAGTCATGCTCTAAGGTATCACCGTTGTAGATGTTAAAGTTGCGATATGGGATTCCGCGCAGAATCATGTTCATTCTGGCGAGGTTATAAGTCGTGGAGGTCAATTCCTGTCCATAGTAGTTTCTCACATTGGCGTAGTTCTTGAGGCGCAGCAGCAGCGAACCAGAGCCACAAGTGGGGTCGGCTGCATCCTTGACATCCGTGAGACCGAGGCAAGCCAGACGGCAAAGCAATTCGGCAGGACCGGAGGGCGTATAGAACTCACCGGCTTTCTTGCCAGCAGTTGCAGCAAACTGACCGATCAGATATTCATAAGCGTTACCAAGAACGTCAATTTTGGTATCATCCACGCCGAAGTTGATTTCGTCCAGCGAAGCGATGATCTTTGCCATAACAGCACTTCTATCTTTGACAGTATGACCGAGCTTCGATGAATCGAGCTGCATATCAGAAAACAGTCCGTCAAAGTCCTCCTGAGAATCGTTTCCGATTGTGGACTCCATCAGCGCGTTGATTGCGCTCTGCAAGAACTCAATGTCGAAGGAACGGTTTTCTACCATCTTGACCATCTTGCGGAACAAATACTGTGGCTCGATGACATAGCCGAGATCGCGCAACGCCTCTTCGACAACAGCGGTCTTGTACTCTTCGTCTGCCCACGCCTCTTCATAACCGATACCGTCATCCTTGAGAAGATTCGCCATATACTTCTCTGTCCGGTCAGAAAGGTAGTAGTAGAAGATCATGCCCAAGATGTAGTTCTTGAACTCATACGCCTCCATGTTTCCGCGCAAGGCATTTGCCATTGCCCATAGCTTATTGCAAAGCTCCTTCTGATGAGCCTGAATCGAATTATCCATTTATCTCTCTCCTTATTGGTATTTCTCTGTGTGCTGTCGGATGAAATCAACGATCCGATTTACAAGGGAGCGTTTCTTCAAAAGCGGCAAGGGCTTCTCAATCCGATCTCGGATATTTCCTGCATCCATTGTGCCGGAAAACTCATATTCCGAAATAATATCTGTCAGCATGGATGCGTCAATATCCTCGGTCTTCGCAAAGGCAACGATCTCTTCGCGCTTTGCTTCATTTTCAAAGTCGTTATAGGCTGCATCAATTTCATCCGCACTTTCTAAGCCGACAACAACACGATCCAAGAATGCTTGCAGGATTTCGACTTTCCGGAGCAACTGCGGATTATCGGTTCTCCCCAACTCGTCCTTAATGTGTTTAATATCGTAATCCTTTTGTTTGGGATCATCGAAGTGGATGTTACGGATCAGGTTCATGATGTATGCGACATTGATCCTGTCACTCTCCATCAATTCGATGCAGAAGTCAACGTCATTCAGGACGGAGACAACCTCGCGGTCAGTTTTTTGCCTTGAGTAGAGCATGAGGTATTTGCTCTTATAGTCCTGATATTCTTGCTCGGACATGATAAGAGCATCCTGATCGAAACTGAACTCAATAAAGGTCTGCAACGATTGGAGGTACTTTGTCAGCTCACGGAAGGTCACGACAAACTTCTTCTGATCGTCCTCGTTCTGCATTGTGTCCACGGACTCAGGGAACAGCGCGATTTCCTTGAGCTTCATCACCATTTCGTTGAACTTCTCCACGAAGTATTGATACCCCGGAACAACAATGCCGGAAGTATCTTGACTCTTAGAGAAGAGTGTCAGCGCGTCATCGGTGCGTTTTTTGAGGTTGCGGTAGCAAATGATAATGCCAAAGGGCTTTGTTTCCTTCTCAACACGGTTTGTGCGGGAATAGGCTTGCAGCAGATCATGATACTTCAAATCCTTGTCCACATAAAGGACAGAGAGCTGCTTGCTGTCAAATCCGGTCAGGAACATATTCACGACGATAAGAATATCAAGCGACTTTGTTTTCTTTCCCTTTACTCGGTCAGAGATGTCCTTGTGATAAGCCGAGAACGTATCTGTGGAGAAATTGGTCCCGTACATCTCGTTATAGTCCTTGATGATACGCTCCAACGAATCACGGCTATGCTCGTCCTTGCCCTCGGCATCCTCATTCTGCCCGTAGGAGAAGATGCCGCTGATATTCAGGTCATGCTTGATCTTCTTGAAAATGTCGTAATACTTAACAAGGGTATCAATAGAGGACACGGCAAAAATAGCCGTATACTGTCCATTTCGGGTTTTCGCCTTGTGGTTCTGGATGATGTGATTGGCGATCAGAGACATTCGCTCATCGGACATATAGAGTTCGCCTATATCAATCGCGTCCGCGAGTGTCGGGTCATCCCAGTCGAAATCACCCTCCATTGTTTTTATGTATTCGATGTGGAAGCCCAGAACATTATTATCGAAGATGGCGTCTTTAATCAGGTAATTGTGAAGACACTCACCAAAGAGCATTTCTGTTGTTTGCGTGATTTTACCCTCAGTTTTACCGTTGACTTCAAACCGAGGTGTCCCCGTGAAGCCGAAAAACTGTGCCTTTCTGAAATGCCGCACAATGTCCTTGTGCATATCCCCAAACTGGCTGCGGTGGCACTCGTCGATGATAAAGACAACCTTCTCGTCTTTGTATGCGTCCATTACTTTCTCGTACTGAGGGCGCTTTACAGCGTTTGCCATCTTCTGCATCGTGGTGACGATAAGCTGCCTGTTCTTGTCCTTCATCTGGCGGACAAGGACATCGGTGCGATCTGTCACATCAACGGAACCAGCCTCAAACTTGTTAAACTCTTCGGTTGTCTGAGAATCCAAGTCTTTTCGGTCAACAAGGAAAATGACTTTCTTGATGTTCGGATTTGCTGCGAGGATTTGCGCCGTCTTAAAGGATGTAAGCGTCTTGCCCGCACCGGTTGTGTGCCAGATATACGCATTCCGGTTTGTGAGTGTTGCCTGACGGATCAGTGCTTCTACGGCATAAACCTGATAGGGACGCATGACCATCAAAATCTTATCGGTATCATTTAGGATGGTGTAGCGTGTCAGCATTTTAATGATGTGATCCCTTGCAAGGAAAGAAATCGAAAAGTCCTTCAAATTGGTGATGCGGACGTTATTGAAATCAGTCCAGAAGAAAGCAAGGCTATACATCAAGTCTCTGTCGGAATTGGCAAAATACTTTGTGTCAACACCGTTGGAGACAATAAAGAGCTGAATGAAATGATACAGCCCGTTGTAGGAGTGCTTCTTATAACGCATGACCTGATTGACTGCCTCGCGGATGTCAATGCCACGGCGCTTTAATTCTACTTGGATCAGGGGTAAGCCGTTTACGAGAATCGTAACGTCGTAACGATTGACGTACTTTCCAACCACGGTCGTTTGATGAGTAACTTGGAAAATGTTCTTCGTGTGGTCCTGATCAAAGAAGGACAGATATACCTTTGTACCATCTTCACGCTCAAGGACAAACTTATCCCTCATGATTTTTGCACTCTGGAAAACTGACTTTCCGAGCATGAGGTTGAAGATACGCTCCCACTCTTTATCGGTGATAGGCGTATCCAGCTTTGGCGCATTGAAGGCTTCAAACTGAACTTTGAAGTTCTCCACCAGCGCGTCATAATCAGGAATTGCGACTGTGGTATATTCCTGCTTGTTCAGTTGCTCAATAAACTGCTGTTCAAGAGCCGCTTCGCTTTGGTATGCCATATCTTCATCTCCAATACTTGAGGATCATTTGTTGGTTGCCAGCCTGTCCTCATTTCTATTTTATCATAGCAAGTGTCCCAAATACCGGACTTATTTTCGTTTCAACTGCAAAACCACGTCACCATCATCTGTAATTTCCATTTGCATTGTTTTTAGGTACTTTGCGATGAACTGTTTTTTCTCAGACGAACTCATCTCAATGCGCGTTGCCTTCAAAGCGGCACTGAACATCTCGTTGATATTGAGCCTGACGGTTTGGTCAATATAACGCTCCATTTCTTTGAAAAGTGCGCCAAGCTTGATGTCCTCGGCATTCCCAGAGTAGAAGTCATCAATATAGCAATAAAATATCCCTGCATTCAGAAGTGCATTCTTCAAGTCCGGTCCGCAGTTCTCTCGTTCAATCATAACTAAAAAACGTGCTTCCGGCAGAGACGAGATTAACCCCCAGTAGTCGGAGTCGCTGGAAACAAGAATAAAGGAATCGACGTTATTCTTGTAGTGTTCCTGACAAGTTCGGGCAATAAGCATGACATCAACGAGTGACTTGCTTTGCTTCACCCGTTCAATCATCATGCGTTCAACATGAATTGCGGTGAAGCTGTCTAATATCCTCCATGCGGAGGCGGTATGCACATCATCAAAGAGAATGATCGACGCAATTTTTTGTGTATACTCGTGATCGAGGTTTTTTAAGGTAGCACACAGCTTGTAGGGATCAGAGTTTTCACAATCGACAACGATAACAGTCTTTTCGCTGCTCTCAATAAACTCATAAATACTTCCTTTGATATAACTCCCCGCATCTGAGACTTTGCTATATTCGGTGAAATAGTCGTTGTTCCAACTGTACAGCAAGGTAACGAACTTCTTATCATTGTAAAGAATGTTGCCGACTTCCTCCGGCTGCCAGTTTATGTACATCTGATAGGGATAAAAAAGCAAATGAGAGTAATAAATGTCGGCAGCCACTCTTGTACCATCTTCCTTCAAACCATCAGGCATGACGAAAAGTGCTTTAATGTAATCCCAATTTATCCAGAGTGGAAAGAGCTTCTTGCAGTTGTTGATTCTATCGCAAATCAACCTGTTAATCTCGACAACGTGTTGGCACAGTTTTTTGCTGGTGTTTTTGATGAAGTTCACTCCGTCAAGACTTAGCTGGTTTATGCTTTCCTGCGGAACATATTCCGGCATACTCAGAATGGTCTCATACTGGAATCTCATGCGTTCATTGATGCGCTTGAAATTGCGCTCAATCGCAGTTCGTACAATGCAAAGATGTCTTATAATCCGAGCTGTTTTATCACTGTCCAACCGATTGTATACTTCAACTTTTGGGGCTTCATGTTCGTTGTCAAAGATGCGTTTTGGCACACCAATCAGGTAAGCCACCTTTGAAACGATCTCGTAGGTGCTGTCTTTGTACGCTGCCCTGTCATCGGTGAGAGGGCTTGTTGCATTATCCAACACCTCATTCGGTATGGGATTTTCAAGTATACTCATGATTGCTCCTTTCCACGGAGAGCGTATCTGCTTGTTTAAGAAGCGGTGAGATTAGAAGAACGGCTGTCCAGTGCCTACGCTCTACTTTATCCGATCAGCAATGCTGTCGAGCTGCGCTGCAATTTTAGAAAAGTCGCAGTCCATGTCCAATGTCTTCACACTGATCTGATTCCCGCTCATTTGATAATCATTGTTTGGCTGAATCGCATCGTCTGTTCCCGCATATAAAAGCATACCGGAAACGACCTCATCCGGCGCGGCAGACCAGTTCTTCACATAGGTGAAAATCTGATACAGATTTCCGGAATGAAGTGTCTGCGTCATGTACGATGCCTTCATTTGCATATTGTGCGTGTAGTATTTGGCGTCGATGATGAGCGTTTTCTTTGCTGCCTTATTCGTAATCACAATGTCGGACTGCATCGTCGGCAAGAGCGTTCTGTACCCATCTGTGACTTGCCACGCAATCTGTGGAGAGTATGCTTTTAACTCTGGATGCTCACGCTGATAGTATCCGAGAATAAACTTCTCGTATAGCTTCGCCATTGTTTGATCATCTGCATAATCCATAATCTTTGTTGAGCCATCGGCTGTCGTCTGCAAAAGACCTTTTATCACAAATCGGCAAACGGCTATCAACATCCGATATGTTTGATTATTGCGATCATATTGAATGTCCCAGTTGATACTATGGATGTCCAATATGCTGATGCCATCAAAGAAAATCATCAACTTCCTGATCTCCTTTTTTCTGGCTTTTGAAATACTTCCACGAAGCAGCAAATCCATTGTTGTTTTGATGATTCGGTTTGGGTAGGCATCAACCGAAAACTCATCATAATTGCAAATGAGCTGTTTCTTGCGAATAACCTGTGTCTTTATGGATTCACCAATTTCAAGTTTCCCACGGGGAGACGCAAGTGCTTCCTCTCTTGAAATGTATTGTCTGATTAAGCCTCTCTTTATCTGGACAGATACTCCACGGCAGAGAATAGCAGACAGAAGTTCAGCCACATTATCAAACTCTTCGGTGGCAACATTTTTATACCCTTGCTCATGCAGCACTTGGAACGCATAAGCCAGCATATAATAAACGTTCTGGACACGGATCATTTGACTACCTCGCGTAATGTGCGGCTCCAATCCTTCACTTTAACTGCCTCGTCAAACCAGTATTCTTTCAAAAGAGGTATCAG
>OHPS01000701.1_pt1 | contig 12597 bp, 10 predicted proteins | sample 1577811 | NCBI WGS metagenome assembly OHPS01 (sample SAMEA3879552, study PRJEB24766) | human gut metagenome | biome: human-associated habitat; feature: feces | place: USA | collected 1985/1987
ATGATCGACGATCTGCTCACGATGTCCGAAATCATTCAGTGCGTCGCAGATATGCGCACGCAGGACGTGAAGGCAATCCGTGAGTTCGGCAAGTTCATCCCCGCCTTTGCCGCCTTTGAGAAGAACCGCCTGAGCCTCTATCGTGAGGCGGCGAAGGAAGCCGAGGAAATCTTCGACCGTTGGGCGGACGAGATTGACGATCTCGACGAGGACTATGAGCCGGACGAGTATTACTCCGACTGATATGCGCTCAAATCCGAGGAAAGGAGCTGGTTTTTATAGAGCTTGACATCATTCATACCGGCGATTGCCTTGAAATCCTGAAAACGCTGCCCGATGACAGCGTTCATTGCTGTGTGACGTCCCCTCCGTATTACGCGCTCCGCGATTACGGCATGGAGGCTCAGATCGGCAGAGAGACAACGCCGAAGGAATATATCTCGCGCCTGACGGAAGTGTTTACCGAAGTCAGGCGCGTTTTGCGTCCGGATGGAACGCTCTGGTTGAACATCTCGGACACCTACGCCGGAAAGGGCAATCAGGGCGATTTCATTGACCCAAAGAACCCCAACGGCAGAAACGGTCAGGCTGTGGCTCTCAACAACAAGGTTGAGGGCTGCAAGCCGAAGGACATGATCGGTATTCCGTGGATGCTGGCTTTTGCCCTCCGCGATACCGGCTGGTATCTGCGCAACGACATCATCTGGATGAAGGATAACCCCATGCCGGAAAGCGTCAAAGACCGCTGCGCCCGCTGCTATGAGCATATTTTCCTGTTCTCAAAGTCCAAGAAGTATTTCTTCGACTACAAGGCAATTTCCGAGCCGATTGCCCCTGCAACGGCAGAACGCCTCAAGCGCGGCATGAAAGGCGGCAACAAATACGGCAAGCCCGTTCCCGGTCAGCCTCAGCCGCAATCCATCAACCGCCCCCGTGAGCATGGCGCGATCAAGAACGCAGACATCAATCCGCTCCGCAACAAGCGCGATGTCTGGAAGATCAACACCGTCCCCTTTAAGGGCGGTCACTATGCCGCCTACCCTCCGAAGCTGGTTGAAACCTGTCTTCTCGCCGGCTGTCCAGAAGGCGGCATTGTGCTTGACCCGTTCATGGGAAGCGGCACAACCGGCATGGTTGCCGCGCAGATGGGGCGTCATTTCGTGGGCATCGAGCTGAACCCTGAATACACCGAGCTTGCCTACAAGCGGATTGGAGGTGAAATCTGATGTCCAAGGAACCGGAACTCAAAGCCCGCGACAAGGTTGTTCTGCGAATGAAGCGGGAGGGCGCGGTTGAGGAAAACCTGACGGCTGGCACCGAGCAGCGCGTGTCAAAACGTCCGGAAGATGCAGAGCTGGTGAAGCCCGGTGAGACAGCCGAGCCTTCCGAGGCACTTTCACCGGAGGACCAGAAAAAGGTGCAGATGCGCCGTCAGCAGCACCAGTTTCAGGCGGAACACGCTGAGGATAATAACACTCAGCCGCCCTCGGAAACGTCCGTCACAGAAGAGAAAAGGACAGAAAATCCACCCCAGAATGTACCTGAACCGCTACCCTCGGAAACGCCGTTCAAGCCTCCAACTTTAGAGCAGCACGGCGTTTCTTCGCATACCGGCACGGTGATTGCCGAAACGGTTGTCACGCACAAGCTGCGCAAGACCTCTGCGGTTGAAGCAGTGGATGCGGAAGCCGTTCTCACTCAAGCGGCGGAGACTTCCTCTGCAAAGCCGGTCTCGGACGATGCCGTCTCGCCCACGAAGCGGATGCAGAAGCTCGAAAGGAAGTCCGAGAAGGCGCATGAGCGTCTGGACGCTGCCCGTGAGAAGCTGCGCACGCACAAGGTTCTCAAGAAAGAGCGTGTCTTTGATGAGGAAACCGGCAAGGGCAAAACCCGCCTTCATTTTGAGGATGAGCTGAAAAAGCCCAAGGGCAAAGGCAAGCTGCAATTTGAGGCAGATAAAACCGTCCGCAAGGTCGGTGACACCCTCGCTTCCGGCATTCACGGCAAAATCCATGAGGTCGAACAGGAAAACTCGGCGGTTGAGGCGGCGCATAAGACGGAGATCGCCGCTGAGACTGCCGCTCGGCATTTCAGCCATCATCGGGAAAGCAGCGTCAACAAGCCTTATGAGAAGGTCTCCAAGCTGGAACACAAGGCGGATGCTGCTGATGCGAAGCTCCAATATGAGAGAAATCAGCAGGAGCATCCTGAGATGAAGAAGCAGAACATGAACAAGCACTACCAGAAGCAGAACATCAAGAAGGAATATGCCGCCGCTCGAAATGCCGGGTCTCAGACTGCCGGGACTGCCACAAAGAATACCGGCAAGAAGCTCGGTGAGAAGGCGTCCGACAAGATCAAGGAGTTCTTTGAGAAGAACAAGAAGGTCTTCATCTGGATCGGCGTCGGAATTGCCCTTCTCGTTTTGCTCGGTGCCGGAATCAGCTCGTGTTCGATGCTCACCTCTACCGGTTCGTCGGTTATCGCTTCCTCCTATCTCAGCGAGGATGATGCGATGCTGGGCGCAGAAGCGCAGTATTGCCAAATGGAGCAGGAGCTGCAACGCTATCTCGACACCTACGAAAGCACTCACAACTACGATGAATACCACTTCGATCTGGACGATATTGAGCATGACCCGTATGTGCTGATCTCCATTCTCTCGGCTCTCCATGAGGGCGAGTTCACGCTGGATGAGGTGCAGGGTACGCTCCAAATGCTGTTTGAAAAGCAGTATATCCTCACCGAAGAGGTTATCGTCGAAACCAGATACCGCACGGAAACCGACACATGGACGGACGCAGACGGCAACACGCACACGGAAACCTATCGCGTCCCGTATGACTACTACATCTGCAACGTGAAGCTCGAAAACTTCAATCTCTCCCATGTCCCGGTCTACATCATTTCTCAGGAACAGCTTTCCATGTACGCAACGTATATGTCGGTGCTGGGCAACCGCGAGGATCTGTTCGGTGACTCTCCCTATGTGGACAAGTACATCACCAATCCTCCCGCCGACTACGATGTCAACCCGGAATACCTGAACGACGAGAAGTTTGCAACGCTGATTACCGAGGCGGAAAAGTATCTCGGTTATCCGTATGTGTGGGGCGGCTCCAATCCCGACACATCCTTTGACTGCTCCGGCTTTGTCAGCTATGTTCTCACGAACAGCGGTCTTGTGAATACCGGACGGCTTGGCGCACAAGGGCTTTACAACGTCTGTACGCCGGTTTCAAAGGCGAATGCACAGCCCGGTGATCTCATCTTCTTCGTCGGGACGTATGACACCCCCGGCGTGTCTCACGTCGGCATCTACGTTGGTGATGGCGTCATGATCCACTGCGGCGACCCCATTCAGTACACATCCATCAATTCTTCCTACTGGCAGCAGCATTTCTACGCCTTCGGAAGACCCGCCTATTAAAAGAAAGGAGTTTTGCATGAATCCCAAGTATCAGAAAGTCCTCTCCGACATTGAGAAGGCTGAAAAGAAGAAGTCCGAAATTGAAGGACAGCTCAAGGAGCTGTACGACAAGAAGACGGAGCTGGAGAACCTTGAAATCATCAACACCGTGCGCTCTATGGTGATGGACAAGGATCAGATCATGGTGTTCCTGTCTTCCATGAAAGGCGGCACCAAGCCCGCCGGAAATACGGAGGTAATCGACAATGCGTAAGAAGTTTCGTTTTCTGACCGTCCTTGCGGTCTGCGTCATGGTTCTGTCCTGCTTCTCGGTGACGGCGTTTGCCTACGCCGATGATACCGAGCAGAACCTTCCCGTTACGGAGGCAACACAGCCGGAACAGCAGCCTGAAACCACTCCCGCGCCGGAAAAGCCGATGGGTGAGCCGATTGACGATGAGGGCAACGCCTACACCCGCGACTTGCTCTATGACAAGGCAACCAACAAGCAGTTCATCACTGTCCAGACGAAGAACGGCAACACCTTCTTCATTGTCATCGACTACGATGCGCCCATCAACGAGGATGAGGAACAGTATCAGACGTACTTCCTGAACATGGTCGATGAGAGCGATCTGCTTGCGCTGCTGGATGATGACGCTGCGGCTGCTCTGACCACCTGTAACTGCAAGGAAAAATGCGCTGCCGGTCAAGTCAATACCGACTGCCCGGTCTGCAAGACCAACATGAGCGAATGCACCGGCACAGCCCCCGCTACACCTGAGCCGGATAAGGATGCAGAAACCGATGCTCCCGCCCCTAAACCCGAAAAGAAATCCAACATCGGCATGATCCTCGTCATCTTTGTCCTTGCCGGTGCTGCGGGTGCAGCCTATTACTACATCAAGTTCGTCAAGGGCAGAAAGCCCAAGGATGAAGATATGGACTTCTTTGATGATGAAGGCTACGAGGAAGAGCCGTACATCAACGAGGATGATGAGCCGCAGATTGCGGAGGATGCTGAAACGGATGGTGATGAAGATTGATCTTAGTCATTGCTGAAAAGCCCAGCGTTGCCCAGTCCATCGCAAAGGTTCTGGGCGCAACGTCCCGAAAGGACGGCTATATGGAGGGCGGCAATTACATCGTTTCGTGGTGCTTCGGTCATCTGGTGGAGCTGGCAGACGCCAGCTCCTACGATGAGCGGTATGCCAAGTGGCGGTATGACGATCTGCCCATTGTTCCGGAAAGCTGGATGTTTGAGGTCACGAAGGACAAAGCACAGCAGTTCAAGGTGCTGTCCGCTCTCATGAAGGACAAGCGCGTCACCGAGCTGGTCTGCGCAACCGATGCAGGACGCGAGGGTGAGCTGATCTTCCGGCTGGTCTACGACAAAGCCGGATGCACCAAGCCCTTCAAGCGTCTGTGGATCAGCTCGTTGGAGGACTCCGCCATCCGCGAAGGCTTCAATCATCTCCGGGACGGCAAGGAATATGACCGTCTCTATGAAGCGGCACTCAGCCGCTCGAAGGCGGACTGGATTGTCGGCATCAACGGCACCCGCCTTTTCACCACGCTCTATCACAAGAAGCTGGTGGTCGGGCGCGTCCAGACGCCGACCCTTGCAATGCTGGTGGAGCGTGACGGGAAAATCTCCACATTCCAGAAGGAGAAGTATTTCAATGTCCACGTTGGTAAGGGCGATCTGACCGCTGATCTGGAAAATGTCAAAACCGAAGAGGAAGCAAAAAGAATTGCGGCGGCTTGCGAGAAAAAGCAAGCCGTCGTTTCTTCTCTCAAGCGGGAGACGAAAACCGTCAATCCTCCGAAGCTCTATGATCTGACCACCTTGCAGCGCGAGGCAAACCGATACTACGGCTTCACTGCCCAGCAGACGCTCGATCTCGTTCAGACGCTTTACGAAAAGAAGCTCCTGACCTATCCGCGCACGGACAGCCAGTTCATTACGGATGATATGGCGGACACTGCCCGTCAGGTCATTTCTATCGTCTGCCGCCAGCTTCCGCTTTTCTCCGGCGTTTCGATTACTCCGGACATTGCCCGCGTAACCGACAACAGCAAGGTCACAGATCACCACGCCATTCTCTCGACCGTTCAGCTCGAAAAGCAGGATGTTTCCGCGCTCCCGCAGTCGGAGCAGAAAATCCTCAATCTTGTCGGGATGCGCCTTCTGTGTGCGACCGGCGAGAAGCACACCTACGCAGAAACGCAGATCTCGCTCTCCTGCGAGGGCTACGAGTTCAAAACCAAGGGGAAGACCGTCGTTCAAAACGGATGGAAAGCCATCGAAGAGCTGTTCAAGTCCTCCCTCAAGACGAAGGAAAAGGACGATCCCATGAAGTCCCTGCCCGAAGTCCATGAGGGCGATGTTCTGGATGGTGTGTCTGCCAGCATCACCGAGCATTTCACAACACCCCCGAAGCAGTACACGGAAGACACGCTCCTGTCTGCGATGGAGACTGCCGGAAACGATCAGTTCGACGATGACACCGAGAAGAAAGGTCTCGGCACTCCCGCGACCCGCGCAGGTATCATTGAAAAGCTGGTGAAATCCGGCTTTGCAGAGCGTAAAGGCAAATCCCTCATTCCCACAAAGGACGGCTGCAACCTCGTCTGCGTCCTGCCGGAACAGATCACTTCTCCCGCAATGACGGCGGAATGGGAAAACACGCTCATGGAGATTGAGCGCGGCAATGCGGATGCAGACGCCTTCCTCAGCGGCATTGTCCAGATGACCGGGGATCTCGTGAAAGCCTACCCGTTTCTCTCCGATGCCGAAGCCCAGCGTTTCGGCACGGGGAAAGAGGAAATCGGCAAATGCCCCCGCTGCGGCTCTCCGGTCTATGTCGGCAAGGGCAACTTCTACTGCTCGAACAAGGAATGCTCCTTCTGCCTGTGGGAAGACAACAAGTTCTTTTCCAGCAAGAAAAAGAAGCTGACCAAGAAGATTGCAAAGGAGCTGCTGGACAAGGGCTGGTGCCGCGTGACCGGGCTTTACACGCCGAAGAAGCCTCAGCTCTACGATGCGGTGATCCGTCTGGATGACAGCGGCGGCAAATACGTCAGCTTCAAGATGGAGTTTGACCGATGAGCCGCCCAAAGTATGTTGCCTCTTGCAGCGGAGGCAAAGACAGCGTAGCGACGCTCCTGTTGGCGGCACAGCACAAGGAGCCGCTTGACGAGGCGGTTTTCAGTGAGGTCATGTTCGACAAAGACACAAGCGGCGAAGTCCCGGAACACCGGGACTTCATTTATGACCGGCTCAAGCCCTTCTGCGAAAAGGAGCTGGGCATCAAGTTCACCATTCTCCATGCAGACAAGAACTACGATGATGTGTTCCATCACGTCATCACCCGCGGACCGCACAAGGGCGAGGTTCGCGGCTTTGCATGGGCTGGTATGTGTGCAGTCAATCGCGACTGCAAAATCCCGCCAGTCCGCAAGTACAATGCCGCACTCTCGCCGGACACTGTGAGCTATGTCGGCATCGCGCAGGATGAGCCAAAACGCCTTGTTCGGCTGGATGGAGTAACGAAGGTCAGTCTGCTTGCCAAATACGGCATGACCGAGGCGGACGCCTACAAGCTCTGTCAGGAACACGGGCTGCTTTCCCCAATCTACGCTCACTGCCGAAGAAACGGCTGCTGGTTCTGTCCCAACGCCAGTGACTCGGAGCTGCTGCACATGGTCACAAAGCACCCGGATATGTTTGACAGGCTGATTGAATGGGAAAAGGAGGATAACATCTTTCATCGTCGGCTGACACGCAGAGAAACCCCGTCTGAGGTAAAGGCTCGTTTATTGAGCAAATCCCAGACGGGGTTTTCTTCTGCCCGGAACAAATAAGAAATGGAGGTTTGAGATGGCTGAAAACAAAAATGCACAGCAAGTCCGCGAGATTACGGACAAGCTGGAACAGGGCATCAAGGAGCTTTTTGAATCCGAGCGGTTCAAGGAATATCTCCGCACGATGTCCAAGTTCTACAACTATTCCTTCAACAACACGCTGCTCATTGCGATGCAGAAGCCGGAGGCAACCTATGTTGCCGGTTATACCTCGTGGCAGCGCAACTTTGACCGTCAGGTCATGAAGGGCGAAAAGGGCATCAAGATTCTTGCACCCGCGCCGTACAAGGCGCAGGAAGAGCGTGAGAAGATTGATCCTTTGACGCAGAAGCCGGTGATCGGCGCAGATGGGAAGGCTGTCACGGAAACGGTTGAGGTCCTGCGTCCTGCCTTCAAGGTGGTAAGCGTCTTCGACGTTTCCCAGACGGACGGCAAGGAGCTTCCGGACATCATCGTCGATGAGCTGAAAGGCACCGTCGAAAACTACGAGGCGTTCTTCGACGCGCTCAGGCAGGAATCTCCCGTCCCTATTTCCTTTGAGGACATTCCGGGCGGTGCAAAGGGATTCTTCTCGCCGGTTGAAAGCCGCATTGCCATTCAGGAAGGCATGAGCGAAATCCAGACGGTCAAAACCGCCATTCACGAGATCGCCCACGCAAAGCTCCACGCCGTCAAGCCGGATGAGAAAGCCGCGCCAGAAGATAAGAAGGATCGGCACACCAAGGAGGTTGAAGCGGAAAGCGTTGCCTACACGGTCTGCCAGCGCTACGGCATTGAGACCTCGGACTACTCCTTCGGTTACATCGCCGGTTGGTCATCCGGCAAGGAAACCAAGGAACTGAAAAGCTCTCTGGACACCATCCGCAAGACGGCGGCTGAAATGATCGAGGGCATTGACGCCAAGATGAGACTGCTATCACAGAATAGAAACATTGAACCTCATGTCGCACTTGAGATTGGAGGCAAAGGATATGTCGAGGTAAATACAGTCAAAGACGGTTTCGCATATCAACTCTTTGATTCTTCTCTAATCATGAAAGATCACGGTTTTGTCCCTGACCCTGACAGCTCTGCTTCCTCTGTTGCAGAATCGTTGTGTGTGGAATTGGGCGTGCTTGAGTCCGACATTCATGGTATTCCTCATCAGGATTTCGTGTTAATGCTAAATGAAAAAAACAGCAATCTCCCCATTTACCGCGAGACGGCGAATTACGCCTATGAAGCCGGTGAGATGGAAGCATACCGTGCCTCCCTTGCTGCAAACGAGGAATGCCGCAGTGCGATTGAAGCGGCGATCAGCTCTAACTACGCAGATAACCGGCTGGATGCGGATGCTGCCGTAAAAAGCGTCCTTGAGCAATTCTCTCCGGAGCGCGTCCGGTATGTCCTCGCAAACACCATTCAGCAGAAAGACTTTGACGGGCGCATTCCGCAGCCTCTCAAGGAGTGGGCGAAGAGCGTTGATGTCTGCCCGGAGAATGCCTCCCGCTTCCTTGTGGATAAACCCAATCCCGGACTGACGGCACTTTTCGTGGATGCGTTCCGTCAGCAGACCGAACCCCAGAAGGAAGTCACTTCTGAGAAAACAGAGGAAAGAGACCCGGAGGTTGTTGCATGGGAGAACGATGAGATTGCCTCTATTGAGGTAAAAACCGTGGAGGTCAAGTCTCCCTTTGCGCCCTTGCCGGAGGAAGCAGCAAAAGCACCGAAGACACACCGCCTGACTGCCGAAGAAAAGGAGATCAAAGCCGCCGTCATGGACACGCTCAAGGGGCAGATCGCCTATAACAATGACGGTATGCGGGCGTCCTATCGCGCCTCTAACCACTCCTTCAATCTGCTGGCGCGGAACGGTGTCAGGATCGAGGGCAACACGGTCACGCAGAACGGTGAGCCGCTGTTCAAAATCCATCGCCGTCATGCGGCGCGGAAAACACAGGGCTGTTACCGTGAGCTGATGCCGACGCTGGAATACGTCAAGCAGGAGCAGAAGCAGGAAAAGCCCTCTATCCGCGATCAGCTCAGGACTGCCGCAAAACAGCAGCCGGAGAAGAAATCTCCGGTCAAATCCAAAACGCACGACATGGAGTTGTGAGAAAGGAGACGCATGAAGAAATACACAGACGTTGACATCGTTGCGGAGCTGCAGAAGCTCGTGGACAGCCATGTGGACAGCTACAAAGAAGACTTCGACATCGACAAGCGTATCATCCGCCGCGCTGCCGAAAGCCAGAATCCAGAAAACAAAACGCTGATGTGGTTCTGCCGTCCGCATGGAACGCACTGTCTCAACGAAAATCAGGTCTTCATTCAGGGAACGCGGGATCACAACACCTTCCGTTTTTACGCCGAACAGACCTATGACGAGTGCGTTGCCCGCGTCATTGTCCCGAAAGCCGTCAAGCGCGGCAAGGTGTTCGGGGATGTCTTTGAGATCAATTACCGGGAACAGGCGGCGAATGTGGCGCAGAACTCGGTTGCGCCGGATCATGACCGGCTGACCTTTGCAGACGGCTATGTGCTGGACGCCCCCTGCCGCAGCAGCTTCGATGCAGCAATGGCTCTGGTCGGTGAGCATGGCGGCGTCAAAACCCACCAGACGCTCCCGAAGGATGCTGAGGCTCTGGCAGAAGTGTTGACCAAACAGAAAAGCCGCCGCGACAGACTGCCGGAGGCAGAGAGGACAGAGGTGCTTTCGCCGCTCCCCGTCGCAGAACTCCGCAAGTACGAGGCAGTCAAAAAGGCGCATCCCGACGCGCTGGTTTGCTTTGCCCAGAACGGCTATTTTGAGCTGTACGGCAAGGACGCGGAAAAAGCCGCGCCCTTGCTCGGCACGAAGCTCCTTGAGAAGAAGGTGCGCGGCAAGCCCTCCATGCCGGTGACCGGCTTCCGTGAAGCCGCGTGGGTAGCCGGTTCTCACAAGCTCTGGAAGTCCGGCGTGGATGTCTTTCTCAGCAAGGACGGCGAGACCTTCAAGGAACTCAAAGCCGCAGATTACATTCCTGTCGGCGCGACGCTGAATGTGGACGGGATCAAGTGTAGAATCGACGCGGTTGATTTTGCCGCCGATGAAGTCCGGTTGACGAATATCGAGGACAAGAACCGCCCCATCCGCTTTTCTGAGAGCATCCAGTATGTCCGCTCCTATGTGGAGGATGCCGGGACTGCCATCTACGACACCATCCCGAAGAAGCCCACTGCCCGTGAATCCATCCGCGACAAGCTGAAATCCGCGCAGAAAGCCCAGCCGCCCCATACACCGAAACCACAGAAATCAAAAGGAAAGGATATGGAACTCTGATATGAAAAACTTTACCGTGGAAGAAACCAACCTGATGTGCTGCTTCAACACGTCCAGCCGGAAGCGGCTGATCGACGATATGAAGGGCGTCACCCTGAACGACATGGACGGCGAGATCGCAGAGCTGATGTACAAAACCGTCCGGAAGCTCGAAGCCATGACCGACGCGGAGTTTGAGGAACTGTATATCATGCCGGACGGCATGGTGGATGACTGAAAGGAGGATGCCTATGCCCGTATTAGACGGTGATTTTGAAGCCTTCGTCACGAACCTTGGCAAGTACAACGAGGGTATGCTGGTCGGTGAGTGGGTGAAGCTGCCCACCACCGAAGAAGAGATGCAGAAGGTCTTTGAGCGCATCGGAATCGGCAAGCAGGATGAGTTCGGTCAGCCCTACGAAGAGTGGTTTATCACCGACTACGAATGCCCGATCTATGGCGTTCAGAAGATGCTTGGCGAGTACGAGAGCCTTGATAAGCTCAACTACCTTGCCGCCTTGATTGACGAGCTTTCCCTGAGCGATCAGGAAAAGCTCGTTGCCATTATGGAAGCCGGGTGCGATGAGGTCAGCGACATCGACGATCTCATCAACCTGACGTTCAATCTGGACTGCTACGACATCATGCCCGGTATCAACGACGAATCCGATCTCGGCTACTATTACGCCCACGAAGCCGGTATCTACTCCGAAAAGGATCTCGGTCCTCTGGCAAATTACATTGACTATGAACGCTATGGGCGCGACATTGCGATGGATGAGCAGGGACGCTTCACCGATGAGGGCTATGTCCGTGTCGCAAGCGAACGCTGGGACAGGCAGTTTAACGGGGAGCTTGATGATATTCCCGATGAATACCGGATTACCGGCTCAGGGGAATCCGCCGAGCGTGACAGCACCATCGCCGTTCTCGTCGTTGAGCCGGGAAAGGAGCCTTATGTGAAGGAGATTGACTCCGGTCTGGAGTCCTTGCAGCATGAGGTCGGCGGCTGCATCGAGGCGATTTATCCCTACGAAGATCCTGTTGCTTTAGTCTGTAATGAGGAAGGCAAGCTGGAAGGGCTGCCCCTGAACCGCGCTCTGCGTGATGAGGACGGTGACATCTACGACGTTGTTGCCGGAACATTCATGGTAGTCGGCTTGACGGATGACAGCTTCGGCTCTCTGACCGTAGAGCAGATGCAGAAGTTCTCTGACCTCTTCAAAGTGCCGGAGCAGTTTGTCAAGCTGGGCGATAAGATTGTAGCGATTCCCATGATCTCGAAGGAACAGCAGAAGCAGGAGAGCATTGAGCAGAAGGACTTTGAGATGAACGCCGATACCTCCGGTCTGACGGTTGCCGGTCACATCGGGACGTGGCATACCATTGACCAGCATGAAGTCGGCGGTCACAGCTTTTACCTGATGGAGCATGACACCTACGGCGATGAGGCGGCTTGCATCATTGTCGATGAGCGCGGTAAGCTCGTCCTTGATGATGTCTACAACGGCTTTGACGATGACACGCTCCGCCTTCTCGACCTTGAGGCCAAGGAAGTGCCGGAAATGCCCGATCCCGCGCTCTCCGTTCAGGATATGAAGGACTACGGCTACGCATGGGCTGGCGTTCTTCCCGCCGGTCAGGAGGCGGCTGAGAAGGCGTTGGAGAAGGGCTGCGAGGTTTACCGCCTCTATTCCGATAACACCGAGGGCTTGTGCGTAGATGCCAAAGAGATTGCCGATCATGCGGCAAAGGGCGGAATGCTCGGTATCAGCAAGGAAAGCTGGATGGCAGCTCTTGAGAAGGAAAACTACCTCAAGGCGGCGGAGATGTCGATGGAGGATGACTACGGCATGATTGATGGGATCATCAACAACGGTCCGAAGGAGGACAAGACCGCAGAGGTCAAAGCCCCCGAAAGGGGCGAGAAGTCCTCCATCATGGACAGGCTCAAGTCTGCAAAGGCTGAAAAGCAGAAGGAATGCTGCCCTCCCAAAAAGCACAAAGGAGAGATTGAGTTGTGAGCAGAAGTCAGAAATGG
>OHPS01000711.1_pt1 | contig 12503 bp, 10 predicted proteins | sample 1577811 | NCBI WGS metagenome assembly OHPS01 (sample SAMEA3879552, study PRJEB24766) | human gut metagenome | biome: human-associated habitat; feature: feces | place: USA | collected 1985/1987
TGGTAAATATGTGTAAGGCATGGGATGATCATAAAAAGCTTGGCATTCAGGAGGGGATACAACAAGGACTGCAACAAGGAAGATGCCTTGAAGTATATTCACTTGTTCAGGATGGTATATTAGAGCCCGAGGTGGGCGCAAAGAGAGTAAGTATGTCATTAGATGACTTCGTAGACGCAATGCAAAAAGCGGGCTACAAAATTCCTGAATTGGTGTAGTTTGATAGCTTAAAAGTATAACAGTAATTGCCCCGACCTATGTGTGTTGGGGCATGATTTTTATATGACAGGGGAAAGTAGATGTATCTTGTATCTGTATATTTTGATAAGACGGCAGTTCATATTTTACAACGATATATAAATAAAATAGCTGAGAAAACAGGTAATTCATTCATGGTGGATAACAATGTACCGCCACACATGACGATATCGGCAATAGAAGCTCGAAGTGAAAATGCTTTATTGGGAGCAATGGATAATCTGCGAAATTCACTGTTTAATGGGACGATTAGCATTGTGTCAGTGGGACAATTGCTGCCATATGTATTTTATGCCACGCCGGTGCTTAACGGATATTTACAGGATTTATCGGAAAAAGTATTTGATGAGGTGAAAAGCATTCCGGAATCTACAGTGAGCAGATACTACAAGCCAATGAGCTGGCTGCCACATATTACACTTGGAAAGACACTGACAAAGGAACAGATGCAGATGGCATTTTCAGTAATGCAGGAAAGCTTTGTGCCTTTTGAAGCGGCAATTACGGAGATTGGACTTGCCAGGGTTAATCCACATAGAGATGTGGTGCGATGGGAGTTAAAACAGCAGCAATGAAGCCACAGATAAACCGGTTTTTTGAAAGGATAATAAACATGATAATAGATAGAGAACGAGTAAAAAACACATTCGCAGAGTACACATCGGGATACAATGCCACAGACCCAAAGATTAAGCTTAAAATAGACCATACCTATAGGGTAGCGGAGCTTTGCGAGCTGATAGCAAGGGATTTAAAGCTAGATGAATATGAGATAGATGTGGCATGGCTCACAGGGATGCTGCATGATGTCGGAAGATTTGAACAGATTAAGCGCTATAACACATTTAACGATGCACAGTCTGTTGATCATGCCAATTTTGGAGCAGACCTGCTGTTTAAGGAAGGGCTTATTGATACATATGTGGATGGATTTCATGATGATAAATATGGTGTGATTGTTGAGAATGCGATAAGAAATCACAGCGCTTTCAGGATAGATGAGAGGCTTGACGAGTATACGGTTATGTTTTGCAATATACTAAGGGATGCTGATAAGGTGGATATTTTCAGGGTAAATGTAGATACTCCGGCAGAGGATATATATAATGTGACAACGGAGGAACTGAAAAATTCGCAGGTGAGTCCTGAGGTTATGGCAGCCTTTGATGAGAGGCACGCGGTACTTCGTTCCTGCAAAAAGACCGTGGTAGACCATGTGGCAGGGCATATTGCACTGACATTTGAGCTGGTTTATCCTATCAGCCTTCAGATAGCAAAGGAGAGAGGATATCTTGACAAAATGATGGCATTTGAGTCGGATAATGAGATTACAGGAAAGCAGTTTGAAGAGATAAGAGCGAAGCTAAATGAATACGTTGAGTCAGTCAGACCATTATAGTGACTAATGCAGGGCAGATGAAAATAGTTTTGCATTCTTCTTGTGTAACGAAGCTGGAGATTATTGCGGTTTTTGCCATGGAAGCTTCTTTTTAACATTTTGGATGTCGGGCATGACATGTTATCTTGCAAGTATTATCACAGATGAAAAATATAATGACAAGCTTACTTCTGTGTGCTACAATCAACTCAAAGCATTATATTTCTGTAAGCGGCACCACATAACAGTTTTTCAGGTGCGCACCACTTTGAAGAGGGCAGACCACTTCGCATTATTCTACAAAGGACATGGAAGTTTTCGATGCTTTAATTACCAATCAACAGCAGGAAAATTGAAATGCCGTATGTAGACAGAATGCAGAAAATGTAGTCAAAAGGCGGATGAACTGTATACCGTGCGTAAATATTAAAGAAGAACAGCACATGTATACCTTGTAAACTGTACCACTATACCCTCATTGGCACCAAATTTTCCTGCTCACACAAGAGAACAGGAGGAGAAGGATTGAGCGCAAAGGACTCAATGGCAAAGGAATACTTTGCAGATAATGCCAGGTTTGCGGATCTGTGCAACAATATACTGTATGGAGGAAGAGAGGTCATCCTGCCGGAAAACCTTAAGGAAAGGGACACGACAGAGGTTCTGACCGCACTAGGGCTTGACAAAAAGACCATAGCGATGCAGAAGCTGAGGGATATCTTCAAAAATGCCAGCATCAAATATACCGGCAAATCATATGTCGTACTGATAGGAGTAGAAAATCAGTCCGATATACACTATGCCATTCCGGTAAAAAACATGTTTTATGATGTGATGGCATACGGCAACCAGGTAAAGGAAACAGCAAAAAAGCACCGAAAAGAAAAGGATACGGCAACATCGGATGAATTTCTCTCGGGATTTACAAAAACTGATAAGCTGATTCCGGTGATTACGATTACAGTGTATCTCGGAACAAAGGAATGGGATGGACCAAGGAGGCTGTCAGATATGTTTGGTGATGTGGACGAGGAGCTTCTGCCATTCATACCGGATTATAGGATTAACCTGCTGGCTCCGAGGGAGATAACCGACTTTACAGGATTCAGAACCTCAATCAGGCAGCTTTTCGAGGTATTACAGAATGCTTATGATAAGGAAAAAATGCAGGAAGTGCTGCAGAATGACGAAAAGTTTAGCAAGGTGGACAGAGAGACGGTCGAGGCAATCAACCTGTTTGCAGGAACGAATATAGACATAGATGAGAAAGAAGAGGTGATTGATATGTGCAAGGCGTGGGAAGAACAGAAAAATGAAGGCAGAGAAGAAGGTCGAGAAGAAGGCAGAATTCGTCAGGCAAAAATAACAGCTTTGAAACTTCAGAAAAAAGGTCACTCAATAGAAGATATAGCTGAATGTGTGGATTTTGATGAGGAAACTGTAAAAAAATGGCTTGTGAGCTAATATTGTAGTGAAATGCAATTTGAGGAGGCAGTCTTTGAGCGAAAGCACTGAGGCTGCTTCCTTTTTTGTTGACAGTAGGTCGGGGCTTCATCTCATGAGCCCGGGCCGGGGCACACTCCCTCGCTTGAGCTACGCTACACTGCCAAGATACTGTAGGAATTATGCTTTATAGGTTTACTATGCTTGACGAAACCGTCGAAACGCGCCGTCCGTGGCGCGGTTCTCCTTGAACTGCCATCCGTGGCAGTTCATTTCTGTGTATCGTGTGCATAATTCGACAGTATCTAAGCAGCTTCGCTATGCGCTCATGCGAGAGAACGTGCCGTAGCCGGTCTCAGGGGATGAAGTCCCTTACGCTGTGGCAAAATACAGCCTGGGATATATTTTTTTATAAAATATATTTTAATTGCAATAAATCGGTTAAAATTTGGTTAAAATTGCTAAAAAAAGCGAAAAAAATTGTACAGTAATGATACTATTGTACTAGAAAATAACTTGCATTATGCTTTGATTTATGGTACAATGAGCGCATACAAACCAAAGAGATGCTGATAGGGCACAGCTCTTTGCACAAAAACCATGTTATAATGAAAAGGAGAAAAGAACTATGGTAAAGAATGTATTTAAAAAGTTAGGAAAGAAACAGAAGAACAACAAAGGTTTCTCTCTCGTAGAGCTTATTGTTGTAATCGCCATCATGGCAGTGCTTGTAGGTGTACTTGCTCCACAGCTTATCAAGTATGTTGAGAAGTCTAGAGAGGCTACAGATATCCAGACATGTGATAATATTGCTACAGCTTTAAAGACATATTATGCAGATGAAGAAAATGGAACAGGAACAGTTGAAGTGAATCTTAGTACTACAGACGTTAAAGGAGCAAGTAGTGCAGCAGTTGATAAGTCAGTGTCAGACGCTGGGTTAGGTACTGCAAAATTAAAGGGAACAGGATGGAAGGATAATAAAATAACAATTACATATGATAAAGCAACTGGTCAAATTACATTTAATGGAAGCTCAGATAACTACCATTCAGACAAGGATCAATTTAAAAAGGGAGCAAAATAATATTTAGAAACTAATTCATAAGGACCACCAACCATGACCACAGAACTGATACCCATCTACATCTTAATATTTGCATTCGGTATAGTTATAGGCAGCTTCCTAAATGTCTGTATCTACCGCATACCGCAGCATGAGACAGTGGTGACCGAAAGGTCCCACTGCATGAGATGCGGGTATCAGCTTTCGTGGTACGATATGGTGCCGGTTTTCAGCTGGTTGTTTCTTCGTGGCAGATGCCGCAAGTGCAAAGAACCGATATCACCTCAATACCCTATTATTGAGGCGTTAAACGGTATATTATACATAGTAGTTTTTGCAGTAAATGGACTTGAGCTTACGAGTATCATCTACTGCTTTCTCACATCTGCACTCATAGTTCTGAGTGTGATAGACTGGAGAACATATGAAATTCCATTCGGAATCAATATATTTATACTGGTACTTGGAATCCTGCATGTGTTTTTAGACCATGATAACTGGTCTGAATATGTGATAGGATTCTTTTGTGTCAGTTTATTTCTTGAACTCCTTCTTCTTGTAAGTGGAGGAAGAGCCATAGGCGGCGGAGACGTCAAGCTCATGGCATGCGCAGGTCTTGCGATAGGCTGGCAGAATATTACATTAGCATTTTTCTTAGGATGCATCATCGGTTCCGTGATACATCTGATTCGTATGAAAGTAACAAACGCAGGCAACAGGCTTGCGATGGGACCGTACTTGGCAGCCGGAATATTTATTTCGATGCTATGGGGTGAGAAAATGATATCGGCATATTTGACACTCGCAGGCTTTTGAAAAACGTGTTATAATATAGCGTACTTAATATAAAACAGGTAGTACGACAAGCAGTGAGACAAAAGCAGAGAAAACACAGATATGCCGAAATATATATATAGAATGTTTGTAACTTAACAGTTACGAATGTTTTACAGATGTATACAGTGTAAAACAAAGATAAACACGGAGGACTAGGTTATGGCAAATAGGGTACTCGGTATTGAAATAGGGGAGAACCTTACCAGAGTAGTTGAGATTGATTACAAAGCAAAAAATCCCAAGATTTACAATATGTTCGGCTTTCCGACACCACCGGGGATGATTGATGATGGAGTGGTACAGCCGGATGGGATGTTTCGTTCTATCTTATACAGTAAGCTGAAGGAAAAGAAGATTTCCACCAAAAAAGCTGTTTTTGTTTTAAATTCAGCGCGTATAGCAAGCAGAGATATTGAGCTTCCGCTTGTTAAGGAAAAACAGCTTAAGGAAATGATTGCAATGAATGCATCGGATTATTTTCCGGTGGATTTGAGCCAGTACAAGCTGGTACATCAGATTATAGAGAAGATTGACAGACCGGAAGAAAAGAAATTACGTCTTTCGGTTATTGCTGTGCCTAATGATCTTATTTTGTCGTATGGTGCCCTTGCAGCTGATTGCAGGCTGCAGCTTGTAGCACTTGACTATAGTGGAAATGCCATCAAGCAGCTCATGAGAAGAGAAATTCCCGGAGATGTGAAGGTGACTGTCAAGGTGGATGAGGTTTCTACCACACTGACTGTAATGGATGGAAGCATGGTAAAGCTGCAGCGCAATGTCAACTATGGACTTGCTGATGCTATTGAGGAGATTCAGGATAGTGAGCTTTTTGGAGAGTATCTGTCATTTACCGATGCAGTTGATGTGGCACGCAGAAAGACCTGCCTTGCAATAAGGCCTGATGGCACAGTACCTGATGAGCCGGCGGGCGGCGGCATGGATCCTATGGGACATGAGATTGATTCGGAGCGTTTTAAGAAGCTTCGTCTGAATGTTTCATATGCACTTTCCAATCTGATAAGCAGTCTTGGACGAGTAATAGACTACTATCAGTCGAGAAACTCAGATACTCCTATCGATAGAATTTTCCTCATTGGCTTAGGTGCTGATTTCAGCGGACTCTCAAAGCTTTTGACCAATGAGTTGAATGTCAAGGTGGTTCCGCTTCAGCAGTTTGACGGCATACATGTGGCAAAGAACATCAACCTCGCAGAGGCAAAGCTGGCTGAGTATTTTAACTGTGTCGGATGTTCATTGAGCCCGCTTGATATATTAGACAGTAAGAAAAACAAGGGAATCGGTGCTACGATTATGGCAGGAACAGCTGCAGGTGCCATGCCATCCGGCGGCGCACAGGCAGGGATGCAGGGAAATCCACCTGTCGGTCCTGATGGGAAGCCTCTTCCCGTACCGGCAGGGGAGACAGCAGAAAAGCCTGTTTCTTTTGCAGTGCAGCTTCTCATTTTTGGATTGTGTGTGGTAGTTGCAGTTGGTATCACGGCATACAGCATTTTTTCAAATCTTGTTTTAACTTCAGACAATATGACGCTTAAAGCGCGTGTTTCTGATTTGTCATATGCACAGAATATATATGATGTGTACAACCAGACAAAGAAGGACTATGACTGGACTAAGCTTCTTGAGAGCGCCTCATCCAACAAGAATGATGAGATAACGGGCTTCGTGGATGAGCTGGAGCAGAAGCTTCCGTCAGAGGCCAAGCTTGTGAATATGTCTGTTACGACAGATGGTGTTTCGATGACTATAAAGACAGGCAGCAAGGATATAGCGGCTGATGTAATTGCACAGCTTCGTACATTTGAGAGTATCATGGTATCCAATGTGTCAACCATCACGGAGGAGGTTGATGAGACCGGTGCTTCAAAGGTTCAGTTCACAGTAGATTGCACATATGTAAAGGCTGATGACAGTGCTGCTTCTGAATCGGCAGATGGCACAGGCAGTGAGCCGGCTGATACATCAGGGGACACGTCCTCACAGGCACAGACGGATAGCAATTCATCATCAGATACAGACAGTACAAATCAGTAGGGGGTGTTAGGATGTCAACGAGAGATAAAAAGTTACTTATTATATTAGCGGGTGTTGCCATTTTAGCACTGACATATTTTTTGATTTTTATTCCACAGTCCAATAAGAGGGATTCACTCAAGAGCGAAAATATGAATCTGAAATCACAGTACAATCAGCTTTCAGCACTTGCGGCAAAGGCGGATGACTACACAGAGAAGACAAAGGATATGTCTGATGCCATGCAGCAGGTATATGACAATTTCCCTTCATATTTACAGATAGAAAACGGCATCATGGATGCGGTTGCTATCGAGAAATCTACCAATACAAATATTACAGAGCTTACAGTCGGCTCACCGACAGCTATTGATGTGAATAATCCGACCGGTGAAGCCGGTACAGATTCTTCGTCAGGAAGCAGTTCAGACAGCAGTACCACGGATAGCAGTAATGCAGACAGTTCGCAGAGCTCTCAGACCGCTGATGGCAACAGCTCTCAGTCACAGACAGGCGACGGCAGTGCAGCTGATGGCAGTACATCAACAGGCTCTGCAAAGTCTACGGTTACAGGTTATCAGCTTTATGATGTCAGCACAGTTATGGCATTCAAGACAGAGTATCATGGGCTTAAGGCTATGCTTGGAGAGGTGATTGGTTCATCACAGAAGAAAACTATCAGCACGCTCAACGTGAGCTTTGATGATTCGACAGGCAAGCTGACAGGTGAGATGCTTGTGGATTCATATTTCCTGTATGGACTTGATAAGCCATATGAGGCACCATACATACCTGCAGTACCACATGGTACAAATAATCTGTTTGGTACAACAAACTAACTGATTATTATAATATTAGGTTATTAGATTAGCGGGTTATTGAGACCGTAAGTGATAAATATCAAATGTTAGATTATTGAGTTATGAGATAACAAAATACAAGAGGGGAGGAAGCAGATTTGAGAAAGCTAAAAAACGATGATCGAGGAGTAACACTTGTGGAGATTATTGTGTCGATTGCTATTCTCGCAATAATCGTGCTTCCTTTTTTGAATGCATTTGTCACAGCTACAAAGACCAATGTAAAGGCTAAAAACGAGATGAATGCTACACATCTGGCGACAAACATTATGGAGGGTATTGAAAAGAACTCCATGAAGACACTGGCATATCAGTTTAACTATCCGTCGGAGGGCTTTGATGTGGCGGACGGTTTTAATATATCAGATGGAAGCAGTGCATGTGAGCTTCTTAAGAAGTCGGGTAAGTTTGATAATGTAAAGAGGCTTGAGGATATCAGTGCTGAGATTGTAAACAAGGACGATGTCATCACTAGCTGTATCCACAAGACTGATGCATCAGCCAAAATAAGCGATACATCGCTTTGGAATTTCAGGGAGTCGGATGCGCACAAGTATTATTTCTATATGTCTGGTGTGCAGTCAGGCACAAAGAAATACAATGCTCTTGTGACAGTGGATGCAAAATCGGACGCAGAGTCGGACAATAAGGTTAAAAAGTACAACATGGACGAGGTAGCGGATATGTCGGCCATGGATGCAAATTTTGACTGCATGAGTGCAGACAAGTATTCTGCTACAAATATTATATATGCATTTAATAATATGCCTGGTGTAGGCGGCATCACTCAGCAGGATATCAAAAGAACTATCACCATAGATATAGAAAAGTATGGAGCTTCGAGTAATAAGGCTACCAAGGTTACGGTGTCGTATTCATATTCTATCAATAAGAATGGAGTAAGAAAGACTTTTCCGGATCCGAATAGTGCACTGAAGGATGATTATACCATGGTGATTTATGATAATTCTTCAGATACTGTGAACCATAATCTGAGGAATGTCTATCTGTTTTACAATCCATGGTACACATCTACAGGAACACTTTACAATACCTGCAACGATGTCATTATAATCAATAATAAGGACAAGCTGGACTGCACGGTAAACATTGTAAAGCAAAAGACTATATCGGATCAGTCAGAGTTGAGCACGAAGGAGAGTACATATAAGGCATATGTGAAGGTAAGTGAGCCGGGAAATCGTACAGGTCATGCTTATACTCATATAGCCACCAATCTGAATGTAAATATGGGAGCACCGGATAATCCACTACAGCCCGATCAAGCTATATATGGCTTTAATAACAATGTAATTCAGAATGATGTAAAGGCAATTGTCGATATAAAGAATCTGACAAAAAGCAATGCATCTGAAAGGCTGTATGATGTGAAGGTGGCTGTATACGAGAGCAAGGCTTCACTGGATGATATATTTAAGGATAAAGACCCGGTTGTTACGATGACCGGAAGCATGGGGTATTAATTATGAAGCGTAATGATAACCGTGGTGCTTCCTTTGTGATGGTTGTAGTTGCAATGGCTATAGTGGCTGTTTTAGCTGTGACTGTGCTGTGGATAGCGCTTATGAACCTCCAGATGAAGGTGACGGACGAAAAAAATACAGACAACTTTTACTCGGCAGAGGGTGTGCTGGATCAGATATGTACCGGTCTGCAGGGAGATATTTCCAAGGCTTACTCAGCAGGATATACAAAGGTTATGGAGAATTACTCTGACAGCAGCATAAATGAGGCCGGCAGACAGAGTATATTTGCGCAGGAGTATTTAAAGAGCTTAAAGGGAAGTCTTGAGTCTGACAATACCGGTATGCACTATAAAACTGAAAAGCTTAAAGACTATGTGGATAGTAAGCTCACAGACGAAAACTCAAAGCCACACGCTGTGGTCAAGGCGGTAAATGCCGATGAAAATGGAAATGGACTGCTCAAGGTATACAACAGCCGCGCAGTCATTAATGGCATCAGGGTAGAGTATACCGATGAAAAGGGATTTAAATCAATAATAGAGACGGATATTTCTCTGGGAGTTCCATCCATGAGCTTTACAGCATCGGGAGGTGTTCCGGAGCTTTTTACATATTCTCTTGTAGGAAATGAAGGATTGGAAATTACATCAGGACTTAATAAAGTGAATTTATCCGGTAATCTCTATGCCGGCTGTAAAAATGCGGCAGATACAGGAACTTCCACTACGAGTGTTATTATTCCAAACAATGCTACACTTGATGTAAAGGATACCAGCTATATGATTGCAGAGGGCGATATAGAGGTGGGAGACTTTGCCGGAAAAGATACTGGTACAATAAAAAAGAACATGGCGGGTGTACACAATAACAGTACACTTTCTGTTGATTCACAGTGTCAGCTGTGGACAAGCAATATAAATGTAAATGGTGCAACAGTCAATTTAGATGGCATGACATATGTGGCAGATGACATGACCTTAAAGGGTACAGGCTCAAATGTCACACTTGGAAAGAATAATAAGAATAACAATGCGAAGTACGTCGGCTTTGGCAATGGAGGCGCTAACAAGGAAAATCCTGTCGCAGGCGATAGCTCTGCTATTATCATAAACGGCAGGAAGGCATCGCTTGATATGTCAAATATCAGGGAGCTTATGTTGGCTGGAACCGCATATATCAATACCCAGGCTATTGTAAACTCAAGTAGTAGTGTGGGTACACAAAACAGCAATGTGGCCATGGGTGAGTCAATCTCTGTAAAGGGTGACCAGATAGCATACCTTGTGCCGCCTGAGTGCATAGGCACAAGTGGAGATGGTGCGGATGCCAAATCGCTTTACAACAAGAATCCACTCTCCTTTAAGGAGTACAAGGATATTACGGCAACAGGACAGGATCAGACAAAGTATACTGAAATAAATGCCAATGTGGTCAGCACAAAGACAGGCAAGGCTCTCTCGGCATATCTGCCAGAGAAAAAGACAATCGACAACTGTATAAAGAAGGTCTTTGTTCCTTCTACTGATAATAGTGATGATGGACTTGTATACTATTATGTCAATCTGCCAACGAACAAGGCTGCTGAGTATTACAGTGACTATTTTGGTGCAGACAGTGACAAGCTCAATAGATACACTAAGTTCTATACTGACAGCATACAGGTAAATGAGGCTGCAAGCATCTATACTGCCGGCAATTACAGCATCTACGATGGCAGCAATTTAAGACTTTTGAAGGGCATAGCTGATGGTGTGGACATGGATGCACAGTCAGATGCCTTACAGCGTACGTATACCGCACTAAACTCAAAGCTTTTGACGGATTATGCGGATTTACCGACAAATGCAGCAAGTGTTTCGCTTTTTACAAATATAGTTAACAATACCAATTTGCTGAAAATAGTGCCAAATTCCGGTAATAAACATACATTTGAGACTGAGTATCAGGGAAAAAAATACCAGGCAATTGTCATAAACGGTAACTACACATATGATGCAAATGACAAATCACACAATGTGGACATAATTGTTGCTACAGGAAATGTGACACTGGAGGCTGATTTTACAGGTACCATAGTTGCAAAGGGCAGGATAATTGTAAAAAAAGACCAGTGTGAGATTGATAATGGTACTCAGGAGGTATTTAAGGCATTGCTTCTTGAAAAGGTAAGTGATGCAGACGATGCACTGCACCTGTATGATGTGTTCATGGACGGTGCCAACTATCTGGGTAATGTTTCTTCTTTTTCAAATAAGAAAGAGGCGGACACAAAAATAGATTATGCTACGCTCATTACATACCAGAACTGGACCAAGGAGTAGAAAACAAGCGGCTTTTAAGGCGCAAAACAGCTGCGAAATATTTATATTTGACAAATTTTGACGATATATATAAGGGAGGAATCCAATATGTCTGTAACAGAAAAAAAGAATAATGGCGGTTTCTCTCTGGTAGAGCTTATAGTAGTGATAGCGATATCTGTCGTACTCATAGGTGCGGCAACCATATCCATTCGCTCGGTCATGGGTGTTGAGGTGAAGCAGTGTGCCAGAAATATTGAATCGATAATTAACAAAACAAGGGTCACAACTATGGGAAAGGACAGCGCAGTTCTTGAGATATACAAGGATGCATCAGATGGTGCCTACTATTATAAGACGACCATAAATGGTACAGTATCTGCTCCAAGCAAAATCGGAAAGAGCAGGATTGATGTATATTATTCCATGAAGGATGATTATAGTGATAAGACACAATTGAACGGCTCAGACAGTATAGTGCTTCAGTTTGACAGAAGCTCAGGTGCACAAAAGCCTGATGCCAATAACAAGTACTGCAGCCGTATCTGGATTCAAAAAAACAGCACCGAGAAGGTTATCACGATATACAAGGAGACCGGCAAGGTGGTATGTGAGTAATTTACATAGTTTAATGATGAATATTTTATTTTGACGCAAGGCTGTTATAAGGTTGTATGATGAAATCGGAGAGGAAGATGAACCATGAAACTTTTAAGGCGCATGAACAAATCAAATAATAGGAAAAACAGTGGCTTTACACTTGTTGAGCTTGTCATTGTCATGGCGATAATGGGAATACTGGGGCTGGCTGTTGCAGGCTTTATCGGTACGAGCACAAAGCAG
>OHPS01000721.1_pt1 | contig 12358 bp, 9 predicted proteins | sample 1577811 | NCBI WGS metagenome assembly OHPS01 (sample SAMEA3879552, study PRJEB24766) | human gut metagenome | biome: human-associated habitat; feature: feces | place: USA | collected 1985/1987
GCTGCCATTCTTGGATCCGGTACAAAACTATCGCAACTGCAGGTGCCTTTATTCAAGTTCATCCCGCAGACTTTACAAATACCTTTGCAATCGTCTTTGCACAGAACTCTCATTGGCCAGTTCACCAGAATTTCGGCGTAGACAAGTTTATCTACATCGAGTTCAAACCCAATCAGGTAGTCAGTTTCCTCCATCTCTTCATCGACTAATGCTCCGTCTGTGATTTTCAGAGTCTTGTCAATGTCAAAATGCATGTTTGTTGGAACTTCTTCCAAGCATCGGCTGCACGGTATCGCTATGTCTATATCTACTGTTCCCGTGATGTGCACTGCTGCATTCTCCACGTTTGAGATATGAAGTGATATCGGCTGCTTTTTCAGAATAGGATAATCTCCTAAACGCGACTCAAATGATGTGAGCGTAAGCTCTGTCTCAATTGTTGTCTCTTTATTGATAGATTTTACAATGGTTGATATATCAATCATAGTTCTCTCCTATTCACACCTAACCAATTATACATATTGGAGTGGTGTTTGTCAACAAAATTTTATAATTTATCCACAACTTTTTGCTTTTTATTAGCCAACAAGCTTTACTGTCTCACGGCAGATTGCAAGCTCCTCGTTTGTAGGGATGACGCATACCTTTACGCTTGAATCTGCTGTTGAGATAAGTGCCTCCACGCCGCGTGTCTTGTCGTTTGTTACACGGTCAATCTTTATACCAAGGTAACCTAAATATGCCATGATTTTTTCTCTTACAAAGCTTGTGTTCTCGCCGATTCCTGCTGTGAATGCGATAGCATCTACTCCGTTCATTGCTGCTGCATATGCTCCGATGTATTTTGCTACTCTGTAGCTGAATACCTCTACTGCTGCGATGGCACGCTTGTTGCCCTCATTGTAGGCTGCCTCAAGGTCTCTGAAGTCGCTTGATACTCCTGACATGCCGGCTACTCCTGACTTCTTGTTGAGCACATTCATCACACCATCGATGTCAAGGTTTTCTTTCTTTGCTATAAACTCCATGATTGATGGGTCGATATCACCTGAACGTGTTCCCATTACGAGTCCCTCAAGTGGTGTAAGTCCCATTGATGTATCTACGCATTTACCGTTTAATACTGCGCTGACTGAAGCTCCGTTTCCAAGGTGTGCTACGATAATCTTTGAGTTGTTTAAGTCCATTCCAAGGTAGCTTGCTGCCTCCTTTGATACGAAGCTGTGGCTTGTGCCGTGGAAGCCGTATCTTCTTACCTTGTACTTCTCATAGTACTCATATGGAAGGCCGTAGAGATATGCTTTCTCAGGCATTGTCTGATGGAAGGCTGTATCAAATACTCCTACCATTGGTACATTTGGCATAAGTGCCTGGCATGCTCTGATTCCGATAATATTTGCAGGGTTGTGAAGAGGTGCAAGGTCGTTGCACTCCTCTACCTGTGCGATTACTTCCTCTGTGATGACTACTGAGTCTGAGAATTTTTCTCCGCCGTGCACTACACGATGTCCTACTGCATCGATCTCTGCAAGTGATTTTACTGCGCCTGTCTTTGGATTTACAAGTGCATCGAGTACCATCTGGATGGCCTCTTTATGTGTTGGCATAGGTGCCTCTGTGATTTCCTTATCAAGACCCTCTTTCTGATATACGAGTCTGCCATCGATTCCGATTCTCTCGCAGAGTCCTTTTGCAAGTACCTCCTCTGAATCTGAATTGATGAGCTGGTATTTCAGTGATGAACTACCGCAATTAATTACTAATACATTCATTGTTTTGTCTCCTTTGGTTTAAAATTACAATACTATTGTTAGTATAAACTTATTTTTCAAATGCGACAAGGGTGTTTTTGTGGTATTATGGTTTTGAACTCTAAAAAAAACATTATTGATTAAAGGAGCAGCAAAACATGAAGATCGCAGGTGTGATTACCGAATACAATCCATTCCACAATGGGCACAAATATCAGCTAGAGCAGATTAAAAGGCAGACATCTGCTGATTATATCGTCGTAGTAATGAGCGGTGATTTCGTGCAAAGAGGTGAGCCTGCCATCATTGACAAATACGAGCGCACACGCATGGCGCTTTTGAGCGGTGCCGACCTGGCGCTTGAGCTTCCATCGGTCTTTGCCACTGCTTCTGCCGAGTTTTTTGCCGGTGGCGGAGTCAGTGTACTCAAAAACACAGGTGTGGTGGACATGCTGTGCTATGGTGTGGAGTCTGTGGACCATGAACTTACAAAGCTTGTGGCTGGCGTGCTTAAGAATCCGCCTGCTCAGTATTCCGCCGCTCTTGCCAGGCTGATTCAGGGTGGGATGAGCTTTCCTGCGGCCAGGAGCAGAGCGCTATGTGAATATTTTCGAGATACCTATGACAGCGCTTCCGAGAAAATAGATGCTTTCATAGCTTCACCCAATAATATTCTGGCCATTGAGTATGAGAAGGCTTTGATGGACTGTGATATTACAGGATTTCCAATTCAGCGCGTCGGTGAAGGATATCACAGCACGGATTCGACAAGTGAGTTTTCTTCCGCTACAGCTGTGCGCGGGGTGATTTCGACCTTAATTGATATAGACAAACACAACACTATTACTAATACGCAGCTTGATAATTCATGGATTTCCACAAAGTTCAGTCAGCTAATGCCATCAGACTGCGCCGATATTCTTGTCAATTGTATTTTAGGCGGTCATATTGTGTTTCCGGATGATATTTCTGAAATGCTTTACTATCGCCTGCTGACCGGGAAGGATAAAGGCTTTGCGCAGTATGCAGACTGTACAAAGGAGCTTTCTGCAAAGATAGTTAAAAATATTTATAAATATGAAAGTTTTACGCAATTTTGTAACTTACTGAAGAGTAAAAATCTGACTTATACGCGTATTTCAAGGGTTCTCACGCATATTTTACTTGGTATTGAGAATAATGATTTTAACATATGTATGGATAATCCTTATCTGCGCATACTCGGTTTCAAAAAATCATCAGGAGAGCTTATGCATCTCCTCAAAAAAAGAGCATCAGCGCCTATTATTACAAAAGTCGCTGATGCTCCGTACGAGCTTATTTCCAAGGATATTTTTGCTGCTGATTTGTATGGCAGGCTGTGTCATTCACAGCAAAATGAGTTTACACATGGGGTTGTAATTATTTAATCTACAGCTCCATTATAATTTCTCGCGCCAGACTTTCCTCTATAGGCTTTGCATACACTCCCGGTGCAAACTCAACAGTGGCTCCTATGCCCTTTTGGAGCACGAAACGCAGCTTGCCGTCTCTCACCTTTTTATCGGTGTAGAGTTTCTTTACAAGCTCTTCCCTGTCTATATAGTCAGGTATACGTGTCGGAAGACCGGCTCTCTCATAGAGCTTTATCACGCGCTCTGCCTGCTCCTCTGACATATAGCCAAGGCGTGCTGACATAAGTGCTTGTGCTGCCATTCCAATCGACAGTGCCTCTCCATGCAGCAGCTTGTAGTCGCTGACTGTCTCGATTGCCCGGCCTACTGTGTGGCCCAGATTTAAGGTTTCGCGAAGTCCCGCCTCTCGCTCATCCTTCATGACCACATTGTACTTGATACGGCAGTTATTTTCTGCAATATACTCACATGCAAATTTCTTGAATGAATATATATCATCCAGATTTTCCTCTATAAATTCAAACATATCCTCGCTGCCTAAGCATGCATGCTTGATGGTCTCTGCCATACCGCTTGCCATCTGGCGCTGTGGCAGTGTTTTCCAGGCAGCTATGTCTATATATACCTTTTGGGGCTGATTGAACAGACCTATGGTGTTGGTAGCAAGAGGTGTATCAATTGCTGTCTTGCCACCTACCGATGCATCTGCCGCCGCTAGAAGTGTGGTTGCAAAGTTGATAAACGGCACTCCTCTGCCGTAGGTTCCTGCAATAAAGCCTGATAAGTCGGTTACCACACCGCCACCGACTGCAATAATACAGCAGTCTCTTCTGTACCCCTTTTTAAGCATGGCATCTTCTATCTTTGCCTTTGTCTCACGTGACTTGCTCTTTTCCCCAGCCGGGAAAACAAACAAATCCACTGAGTATCCCGCATGCTTTATCTTCTCACAGATTGGAAGAGCATAAGGATCACGCACATTTGTATCTGTAATCACTGCAAATTTCTTTATCTTGCCCGCAAGACCATTTTCCAGGTCAGATACAAGGGTTTCTGAGAGGTTGTAGCCTATCTCAATATCATATGTGTCATCTACTACTTTTTTGAGTTCTACATTGAATATGCTCATTTTTTCTCCTGTTATGCTATATTTTTGTTTCTTTTATGTGGGAAACTGCTACAGTATCCCCACAGCCTGCTTTGCAAGCTTATCTGCCTCTTCGTTGCCCTCTACTCCTGAGTGTCCTTTTACCTTTACAAAGGTAAGCTTTATTTTATCCCTAACTGACATGATGTATTCGTGATAAGCTATAGTGCCTGCCTTGTTTCGCTTCCATGTCCCTGTGGCCCACATCTCTATGCCCATGTAGTCATAGTATATGACCAGTTCCTTAATTCCAAGCTCTATAGCCTTTTTTACGGCAGCCTCCGCGCCCTTTATCTCTCCGGCTACGTTACGCATTGTGGCCATCTCGGCATCATTATCTGCCCCCTGCAGCACGTACTTTTCATGGTCAGTCACAAGAAAGCCTCCATAGCCATAGGTATGTGTTGCTTTGTTGAAGGAGCCGTCTACAAACGCATATGTACTATTTTCGCCGGATGATTTCATACCTGTAATAGTTTTCTCTCCGGCAATAATTTTCTCTCCGTTAATAAATTTTTCTGCCTCTTCTATCGTCTTAAAGCTTTTATACACTGCTCCCTGATATCCGTCAACCATTGCTTTGCAATCATTCCAGTTGAAATATATCCCGGGAACCTTTCCCTTTTTTACCGCATAGTATTTTGATGCCATGCTTTATTTCTCCTATAACACTCTTGACAAAAATTCCTGTAATCTCTCACTCTTTGGTGCGCCAAATACTTCCTCAGGTGTGCCCTCTTCAGCTATGGTACCCTCATTGATGAACATCACTCTGTTGGCCACTTCTCTGGCAAAGCCCATCTCATGTGTCACGACTACCATTGTCATGCCTGCCTCTGCAAGCTCCTTCATTACTGAAAGCACCTCACCTACCATCTCAGGGTCAAGTGCCGATGTAGGCTCATCAAACAGTATGACATCAGGATTCATAGCAAGTGAACGGATAATTGCCACTCTCTGCTTCTGTCCTCCGGAAAGCTGCGCCGGATATGCATCTGCCTTATCGAGGAGACCTATTCTGGTGAGAAGCTCATCTGCCTTCTTTGATGCCTCATCCTTCGTCATCACACCAAGCTTCACCGGTGCGAGCATGATATTTGCTTTTATTGTCATGTTGGCAAACAGATTGAACTGCTGGAAAACCATGCCGATTTTCTGTCTGGTCACATTGATGTCTGTCGACTTGTCTGTCAGGTCTGTTCCTTCAAAAAGGATTTGTCCTGATGTAGGTGTCTCGAGCAGATTGAGGGAGCGTAAAAATGTAGACTTTCCACAGCCTGACGGTCCGATGATGGCAATTACATCACCTCTGTTCACCTCTGTGCTTATGCCCTTTAATACCTCCTGCTCTCCAAAACTCTTGTGCAGGTCTTTTACCTCTAGTATCACGTTATTATCTTTCATTGCTTCTCAGTCTCCTCTCAAGTTTGCTTACTCCGTGGCTTAAAAGCATCACTATAACCAGATAAATAAGGGCTACAGCAATAAGCGGTATAAATGCCTCGTATGTGTTGCTTCGTATGATATCTCCACCCTTTGTCAGATCCATCATACCAATATAACCACTGATTGATGTCTCCTTCAGGAGGCTGATAAACTCGTTAAGCAGCGCCGGAAGTATATTTTTGACAGCCTGCGGTATGATAACAAGCTTCATGGTCTGTCTGTAATTGAGTCCTAAGCTTCGTCCTGCCTCAAACTGTCCTATATCTACAGACATGATTCCTGAACGCACAATCTCTGCCACATATGCAGCTGAGTTGAGGCCGAAAGCAATGACTGCTACAAGTATCTTGTTGGTCACAGATGCAAGCACTACATAGTATATGATAAGAAGCTGTATCATGACAGGTGTTCCTCTGATGATGGTCAGGTATACCTTGCAAATTCCGTTTAATATGGCAAGACCGCCGTTTCTGTCATGGCTGGTTCTGACTATCGCAATTAAAAATCCCAGCACAATACCAAGCATTACGGCAAATATTGTGATAACTAGTGTATTGCCAAGACCCTTTACGATATACATGTAACGATTATCCTTGACAAAGTTGTCATAGAGCTTTTCCTTTATACCGATTGAAGATCCTGACTGGCTGTCTTTTACGATAATCTCCTGCTTTGTGGTGATATACGTATCGGTAAAATCAACATTTTTCTGTCTGTCCTCTGTCACTGTAAAGCCTGCTGCCCCGACATCCACCTTGCCTGATGATACAGCGGCAATGATTGCGTCAAACTGCATATCCTCTACCTGCATATCCATGCCAAGCTCATCGGCTATGGCCTGCATGATATCCATATCAATTCCTGTGACCTTGTTGTCCTCATAGTACTCATATGGAGGGAACTCTGCATTGGTTCCTACCTTAAGTGTTCCGTTTGACCTGTCAATGTCCTTCTTCACGTAGGGAGTCTTTCCCACCTGATCCTCAGAGCCGATATAGTTGTCGATGATGCTCTGAACTGTTCCATCCTGCTGCAGCTTTTCAAGCGCAGTGTTTACCTTGTCGCGAAGCTCTGTATTGCCCTTTTTCAGGCAGAATGCATAGTCCTCGTTGGTAAACTCCTCGTCCAGTATCTTAAGTCCTTTGTTTTCTTTTACAAAGGCAAGTGCCGGCTGCTCATCAATAACCACGCAGTCAATCTTGCCGACCTTTAATGCCTGGACTGCATCAGCACCCTTGTTGTATCTCTCTACCTTGGTGCCTGAACCGTCGTTCTCATAATCAGATACATAGATATCTCCTGTGGTACCGAGCTGGACACCTATTTTTGCGCCCTCCAGATCGTCCACACAAGCGACCTTTTTGCTGTCGCTTTTGCCGCATGCGCATAAGCTAACGATGAACGTAGCCATTAATGCTGCCATAAGCAAAATCATAATCGGTTTTTTCTTAATGGATTTCATATTATTCCTCATTTCTGTATAAATATTTATTCACAATTATATCATATTAGTTTATAAAATAAAAGAGCCTGATTTTCTCAGACTCTTTTATACTAAATATTTATGCATCATGCTCCATGTTGCTTAACTTCTTCGCCTGGTCGGCTGCGATACAGGCATCAATTATTTCCTGGATATCTCCGTTAAGAATCTTGTCAAGCTTATAGAGTGTCAGATTGATTCTGTGATCTGTCACACGTCCCTGTGGGAAGTTGTAGGTACGAATCTTCTCAGCACGGTCTCCTGTACCGATCTGGCTTCGTCTCTCCTCTGCCTCTGCATCCTGCTTCTTCTGAAGCTCCATGTCATAGAGCTTTGTACGAAGAAGTGCAAAAGCCTTTTCCTTGTTCTGTATCTGTGACTTCTCAGTCTGGCTGTAGATGACAATACCTGTTGGATAATGTGTCAGTCGGACTGCTGAATCTGTTGTGTTGACACACTGTCCACCGTTTCCGGAAGCACGCATTACGTCAATTCTGATATCCTTGTCATCAATCTTGACATCCACATCCTCTGCCTCAGGCATTACAGCAACTGAGCATGTAGAGGTCTGGATACGTCCCTGCGACTCTGTCTCAGGCACTCGCTGCACACGGTGTACTCCCGACTCATACTTTAGGATAGAGTATGCACCTGAGCCCTTTACCATGAACTCGACAGACTTCATACCGCCGATTCCTGTCTCATCGGCATCAAGTGTCTCCACCTTCCAGCCTCTGTTCTCTGCGTAGTGCACATACATACGGTAGATTTCCGCTGCAAAAAGTGCTGCTTCCTCTCCGCCTGCACCGGCACGGATTTCGACGATTACATTCTTGTCATCGTTAGGGTCCTTTGGCAGAAGAAGTATTTTAAGCTTCTTCTCAAGCTCCTCCACCTGCTCCTTTGAATCCTTAAGCTCTTCCTTTGCGAGCTCTCTCATCTCTTCATCTGATTCCTCATCCAAAATAGCCAGTGAATCCTCGATATTCTGCTTGCACTCTTTATATTTCTTATATGTCTCAACTATAGGAGCAAGGTCACTCTGCTCCTTCATAAGCTTTTTAAATCTGTTTGCATCATTTGCCACATCCGGCTCGCTGAGCAGATTCATCAGCTCTTCATAATGGTGTATAAGATCTTCTAACTTATCAAACATGTTTTTCCTCCTTGCTGTCAAACACTCCCGATACTACCCTGTCATTTCCCGCCAGGTCCTTTATCACATGTACATCGCTAAATCCGGCAAACTGCATCATCTCTGACACCTGTCTGCCCTGGTCACAGCCTATCTCAAAAAGCAGCCTGCCCTGTGGCTTTAGATTTGCCCTGCAATCCTTTATGATGCGCCTGTAAAATAAAAGTCCATCCTCAGAGCCGTCAAGAGCCTCATGCGGCTCAAATACCGACACCTCCGGCATCAGATGCGGTATCTCGTCGCTTCTTATATATGGTGGATTGGATACTATCACATCATACATCTCATCGACATGCTCAAACAGATCGCTTCTCTCAAAATCAACAAACACACCGTTAAGCCTTGCGTTTTCCTTTGCCACATTGAGCGCCTGCTTTGAGATATCACAGGCTGCACCGTCCACATTAGTCGTGTTCTTTAAGATGCTTATAATTATGCAGCCGCTTCCTGTACACATATCAAGCACTCTCATACCCGGCTCTATCACCTTGAGTGCCTCCTCTACAAGAGTCTCTGTATCCTGACGCGGTATGAGCACATTGCTGTTCACACGGAATTTGAGTCCCATAAACTCCTGCTCTCCGACTATGTACTGGAGCGGAATACGCTCAGCGCGCTTACTCAGCAATGCTTGATATTCCCTTATCTGCTCCTGCGACATTTCCTCATCCATATGCACATAGTAATATGTGTGATTTATCCTGCATGCCATGGCTAAAAGCAGCCATGCATCGTTTTTTGCATCAACTATCTTTGCTTTTTGTAATATGCTTTCCCCAAGTAAAATTGCTTCTCTATATGTCATATATACCTTCTATCTGGCGGTCAATGTGCACACACATTGTTTTCCTCCTGCCATTTCTTCCAGTCAAACACGGCCTCAACCGATGCGATGCCAACCTCTATCATTTCATCATCCGGCTCCTTTGTGGTCATTCGCTGCATTAAAAGCCCAGGGACACTAAGCATGTTGACAACCGGATTGTCATATCTGCCCGCAAGTCTGATAAACTCATAGGATACCCCTGCGATTACAGGAATAAGCACAAGTCGTAACAATAACTGCAGCGGCTTTGAATCCACACGGATAAACATGAAAAACAATATGCTTATGAGCATTACTATAAGCAGAAAGCTTGTACCGCAGCGCTTGTGATGCTTTGAGCTTTTTCTCACATTTTCCACTGTAAGAGGCAGTCCGTGCTCTATGCAGTTGATGCATTTATGCTCAGAGCCGTGATACATAAATGTGCGCTTAATATCAGGGGTCAGCGATATAATTGCTATATACCCCAGAAATATTGCCAGTCTGATAACACCCTCTATGAACGCTATGAGCATCTGTGAGCTTATCACCTTTTTAAAAAACCCAGAAAGGAAATAAGGCAATGCAAAAAACAGCGCGAGTGCTATGACAATTGACAGTACCACTGTACCTCCAAGCATGGCATTTTCCTGTTTCTTTTCTTTGGCAGCCCTTTTTTTCTTTTCTTCCGCTGTGAGTTCTTCTTCCTTTTCCTTTTTCTTTGAAGCCAAGGTACCTTCATCATCCTCGTCCTCGAAAAATGACGCTGAATACATCAGTGTGCTCATGCCCAGATAAAGCGAATCGACAAAGCTCACCACACCTCTTAAAATAGGAATCTTTCTAACTGCATCAAGTGCCTTTGAATTCTTACGCTTTGACACCTTGACATCTATTTCATGGTCAGGCTTTCTCACGGCTACTGCGTATGTGTCCTTGTTCTGCATCATTACGCCCTCCATGACAGCCTGACCGCCAATACCTGAATACTTCATAAAACCTCTCTATATTCCAAAAAAGGTTGAGGTATATTGCAACCTCAACCTTTCAAGTAACTATATGATTCTATTTCATACCATATTTCTTATTGAACTGCTCAATACGTCCACGAGCCTGGTTAGCTTTCTGCTGACCTGTGTAGAATGGATGACACTTTGAGCAAATCTCTACGTGGATCTCCGGCTTTGTAGATCCTGTAACGAATGTGTTACCACAGTTACATGTAACAGTTGCCTGATAATAATCTGGATGGATTCCTTCTCTCATGATTTTCACCTCTTTTATATTCTTATCGTATTTCTTTAGCTTCACTCTTTATACCCGTATGCCCGATCCGCATATGATACTTGCTGCAAGAGCGACACGTTGCGTCCGTTTACATCCCGATAAACAGCTTAGTTATTGTAGCACATGAATCTGTCAATTGCAAGACATTTTTATAAAATTCTGTTTTTCTTTACAAGATTAACAAATTCCTTGTTGCTCTTTGTGTGTGCAAACATGTTGAGTACGTTCTCAACAGCCTCATCAGAGCGCATGCCGTTGAAGGCTTTACGCATATTATCGACTGCTGCCTGCTCATCCTCATCAAGGAGCAGATCCTCACGCCTTGTTCCTGATTTTACTATATCTATAGCAGGGAAGATTCTCTTCTCGGAAAGCTTTCTGTCGAGCACAAGCTCCATGTTTCCTGTTCCCTTGAACTCCTCAAATACTACATCATCCATCTTGCTTCCAGTATCAACAAGAGCTGTTGCAAGTATTGTCAGACTGCCGCCGTTTCTCATATTACGTGCTGCTCCAAAAAATCTCTTTGGCATATGAAGCGCTACAGGATCAAGTCCTCCTGAAAGTGTACGGCCTGATGGTGGAACTGTCACATTGTAAGCTCTTGCAAGCCTTGTTATGCTGTCAAGGAGTATCATGACATCATTACCATGCTCTACAAGGCGCTTTGCTCTCTCTATTACCATCTCTGACACTCTCTTGTGATGCTCAGGAAGTTCATCAAATGTAGAGTAGATTACCTCGACATTGTCCCCCTCTATAGCCTCCTTGATATCTGTAACCTCCTCCGGTCTCTCATCAATAAGGAGAATAATAAGATGCATCTCAGGATTGTTTACAGTGACAGACTTTGCAATCTCTTTAAGTAATGTGGTCTTTCCGGCCTTAGGCTGTGAAACGATCATGCCTCGCTGGCCCTTTCCTATTGGAGAGATGAGATCTACAACCCTCATCGCAACACTTGCTCCTGGTCTCTCGAGACGCAGTCTCTCATTCGGAAATATAGGCACAAGATCCTCAAAGCTTGTACGCTTCTGTGCTACATCCGGTGTATATCCGTTGACAGTGGTCAGGTATAAAAGAGCCTGGAATTTCTCACGCTCAGACTTCACCTTCATATTACCCTTTACGATATCACCTGTCTTTAAATTAAAGCGGCGGATCTGGGAAGGAGAAACATAAATGTCGTTCTCACCCGGCATATAATTCTCACATCGGATAAACCCATATCCATCCGGAAGTACCTCAAGGATTCCGTCTGCTCTCTCTCCACTGTCAAGCTGTACTGCCTCTGCCGGGGCATGATACTGTGTACGTTCCGGTGTTTTGTTATACTGGGGGATTCTCTCTCCGTTACCTTCCACTTCACTCTGCTGCGGTTTCTCCCGAACTGTTTCCTGTTTTTTTGTCTCACCTTCCAGTTCATCTTCGTGAAGCATTCTCTCGATCAATTCCGGTTTTCTCAATGCTGAAACCCCTTTTAATCCTCTGGCTTTTGCCAAATCCTTTAAAGTTGCCAGTGATAATGATTCATACTTTTCTCTCATACTTACATCCTTTCTCTATTCAAATACCATACTGTGGGATTTCACTGTCTGAATTGACTACATTGAATTTTCTGATTCCTATTATACACTACTTTTCTCAGAAGATAAAGTATTTTTTTCATCTCAGTTGATTTGAGTTCCGCACAATGGTATGATAATGTACGAAACAAAAACTAAAATGTAATAAAAGGGTGTGGAAAAATGACAACAAACGAAAAAGCCTTACAAATGCACGAACAGTGGAACGGTAAACTAGAGACAACCGCCAAGGCGCATGTAAACTCCAGAGAAGATCTTGCAATC
>OHPS01000723.1_pt1 | contig 12318 bp, 9 predicted proteins | sample 1577811 | NCBI WGS metagenome assembly OHPS01 (sample SAMEA3879552, study PRJEB24766) | human gut metagenome | biome: human-associated habitat; feature: feces | place: USA | collected 1985/1987
TTCTTCTTTGTCTATATTCTGGCCCCTATCTTGGGAGGGGCGGTAGCGGCTTATGCGCTAACCTATGTGATAGAGCCGCTGATCAAGCAGGGAGACGGTTCGTGTGAATGCGAGAAATAGTAATCTTTATAATAAACGAAACGGATATGAAACAAACGAGATTGATCTTAGTGGGAGGTTTTTTGGGAGCGGGAAAAACAACACTGTTATGGGAAACTGCCGTACGATTGATGAATAAAGGGCTGCGTGTAGGTTTGATTACGAACGACCAAGCTCCGGAACTTGTGGACAGCGAGTTGCTGAAGTTGTCGGATCTGCGGGTTGCCGAGGTAAGTGGCAGTTGTTTCTGCTGTAATTTTAACGGATTCACGGATGCGATCAAGGCGATTCGTACCGAAGCCTCGGCCGACGTGATTATCGCTGAGCCGGTGGGTAGTTGCGCGGATTTGTCGGCTACGATCATGCAGCCTTTGAAGCAATATTGGAATGCTGAGTTGAAGATTTCCCCGCTGACGGTCTTGGCGGACCCGAATCGCTTGGTCTCTATCTTGAATGGGGGGAATGGGGGGTTGCATCCGGATGCCGCTTATATTTATAAGAAACAATTGGAGGAAAGCGATATCATCTTGCTGAGTAAGTCGGATGTGTTGAAACCGGAAGCGGTCTTGAGACAACGTTTATCGGACGCGTTTCCGGGTGCGACGGTTTTATCGGCGAGTGCTCAGACCGGTGAGGGCATGGACGAATGGATCGAGGCCGTGATGAGCCGCCAAGATGCGGGCAAGCGCTTATTGGAGATAGATTATGATACCTACGCCCACGGCGAGGCTGTGTTGGGCTGGTTGAACGGGACGCTTCAGTTGCATGGCGTGAGTGATGATTGGGATGATTTCCTGAAAACGCTGATGAAGGGTTTTGCCGTTAAGTTCGATGAGGCGGGTTTCGCCGTGGGCAACCTGACCGGGAAACAGGATACCTTATCGTTGAGAGGCTCTGCCGGAGCGGGGGAAGATCTGAAGTTGATCATTAATGCCCGGGTTGAGACTACACCTGAGTTATTGGATCAGATGGTCCGGGAGGTGTTGATCGGTATGATAGACGGTAAGTATGAGGAAGAGGTCGTGGCTTGGCGTTTCTTGCAGCCCGGTCGTCCCAACCCGACCCATCGTTATGAGCGAGTTCCGTCGTATCCGCGATCAGATCAATGATGATTTCTTCAAGTTGTATACATCTATGGAGGAACGAAAATAGAATGGAAGGTTTATTCTGACAAGTGTTTATTGGAAATAGGGGTGAGTGTTAATTGTCTGTTTAATATATATTATAAATGAAAGCGATAGAAAAGATTAAGGCTGGAAATATTGATTTATCGGAAGATGAGATCATAGAGTTGTTACGTATAAATAATTTTAGTAGCGAATATTATGATTTGCTAGCGGCCTCGAACGCCTTATCTCGGCGGAAGTTCGGGAACCGGGGATATGTGTTTACGCAAATAGGGATTAATGCGGAGCCTTGTCCGATTAATTGTAACTTTTGCTCTATGGCCGCTACCCATTATTCATTGAACGATAAATGGAAGAAATCGGTGGAGGATATATGTCAGGAAGTGCAATTTCTGCAAAAGTCTTATTTTGATGACTTTTTCATGATGACAACAGCCAACTATCCGATAGAGGAATTTATCTCTGTGGGGCGGTCTGTGAGGGGACTATTAAGAAAGGATCAAAAAATGGTGGCTAATATCGGTGATTTTGGTTTGGATACTGCCTTGAAATTGAAAGAGGTCGGTTTCACTGGTGTCTATCATATCAACCGTTTGCGAGAGGGTGAGGATACGATGGCGAAAACGGAAGACCGGGAGGCGACTATGCGAGCGATTAAAGAGGCTGGCCTGGAGCTTTATTATTGTATAGAACCCATAGGCCCGGAACATTCTTATGAGGAGCTGGCAGTAGAGATCCTAAGAGCCAAGGATTTGAAAATAGATGTAATGGCCGCTATGCGTCGGATTCCGGTGAAAGGAACTCCTCTTTATGAGAAAGGGCAAATTTCAGACTTGGAGCTGACGAAAATTGTCGCTGTATCCAATCTGGCAGTCAACCCATCTCGATCGATGAATGTACATGAACCCATCAAATTAGCTATGCTGGCAGGCGTGAACCAATTGTATGCTGAAGTCGGGGCAAATCCTCGTGACACAGAAAGCCATACGGAACAAAATCGGGGATTTAATCCGGAGGGAGCATGGAGTTTATTGAGGGAGTTTGGATACGTCTCATCTGCTTATTGACTCCCGGAGAAGCGTAAATAAGTTGCAGGCATCCTATTTTTGTCTTTTGTTAGGGTTTCCTTCCAAATATTTGTATATATTTGTGGCTATACAGTATAAAAATGGGAGGTGTAAAACCATGGACGATACAAAGGACACAAAAGATATAAAAGAAACGGGCGAGGCTGCGTCCGTTCTCTCTGCGGACGAACAGATGATACAAGATGGGTTCAATGCGTTGTTGAACGATTATTTGAAGTCAAACCACCGCCGTAAGGTCGAACGAATCACGAAAGCTTTTAATTTCGCTAATCAAGCGCACGCCGGAGTGAAACGGCGTTCCGGCGAACCTTATATAATGCATCCTATCGCCGTGGCTCGTATCGTATGCCGGGAGATGGGTTTGGGCTCTACCTCTATTTGCTCTGCGTTATTGCATGATGTCGTGGAAGATACCGAGTATATGGTGGAGGATATCCGGGATATGTTCGGAGACAAGATCGCCCAGATCGTGGATGGCTTGACAAAGATATCCGGTGGCATTTTTGGGGAACAGGCCTCGGCTCAAGCCGAGAACTTCCGTAAGTTGCTGCTGACTATGAGCGATGATATACGGGTGATTCTAATCAAGATCGCAGACCGTCTTCATAATATGAGGACTTTGGGTTCCATGCTTCCCGCCAAGCAATTTAAGATCGCGGGTGAGACTCTTTATTTGTATGCTCCTCTGGCGCATCGTCTGGGGCTCTTCTCGATCAAGACGGAACTGGAGGATTTGAGTTTTAAATATGAGCATCCGCAAGAATATGACTTTATCAGCGCTAAGTTGAAAGCGACAGAAGAGAGCCGTAATAAATTATTCGAGCGTTTCGCTGCCCCTGTGGACGAGAAGCTGAAATCGATGGGACTTCAGTATGAGATGCGTGCCCGTGTGAAATCGGTCTATTCCATTTGGAATAAGATGGAAAGCAAGGGTGTCGCTTTCGAGGATATTTATGATATTTATGCGGTCCGCATTATTTTTGACCCGCTTCCCGGTGTGGACGAGAAAAACCAATGTTGGGATATCTACTCGGCTATTACGGATATTTACCGGATTCGTCCCGACCGTATCCGTGATTGGGTGAGCCGTCCGAAAGCGAACGGTTATCAAGCGCTTCATCTGACCGTTATGGGACCGGATGGACAATGGGTAGAGATCCAGATCCGTAGCCGCCGTATGGATGATATCGCAGAGAAAGGCTTCGCTGCCCATTGGAAATACAAGGAATCCAACGTGGAGGAGGATACGGAATTGGATAAATGGATACAAACCATTACCGAGATATTGGAGAGTCCGGACCCGAATGCGCTGGATTTCTTGGATACGATCAAACTGAACTTATTTACTTCCGAGATATTTGTTTTCACTCCGAAAGGAGATATAAAGACATTGCCCCAAGGGGCTACCGCCTTGGATTTCGCTTATGCGCTTCACTCCGATATCGGTAATAAATGTATTGGCGCTAAGGTAAACCATCGTTTGGTGCCATTGAGTCATCCGCTGTCCAGTGGAGATCAGGTGGAGGTCTTGACTTCCCGTTCTCAGGAGCCGCAACCGGAGTGGTTGAACTTCGTGACTACCGCTAAGGCTCGTGCGAAGATCGATGCCGTATTAAAGCGTGTCCGTAAAGAGGTCGCTAAGTATGGAGAGATAAAAGTTCTTGATGCCTTCAAGCGTTCGGAGCTTGAGGCGAGTACATCCAATCTGGATAAATTAGGCATGTACTTTGGATTCTCGAAACGCGAGGAATTCTTTTATGCGGTAGAGAAGGGGGATGTGGTTTTGCCCGAGAATTTAAAGAAGCTGTTGAAGGAGAAGACGGATAATGTCTTGTTTAAGTATGTGAAACAGGCGTTGGGTGTCGCTTCCAAGAAGGTGAAACAACCCGAAGAGGAGGAAGCCAAGAAAGAGAAGCCTAAATATGATAAGAAAAAGCCTTATTTATTGAAAGAGGAGGCTTTTGAGCGTAATTATGTAATTGCCGAATGTTGTAAGCCGATTCCGGGAGATGACTCTTTAGGTTTTATCAATGATGATGGAAATGTAGTAGTTCATAAACGTTCCTGCCCGATCGCCATGCGCTTGAAAAGTAGCTTTGGCGAACGTATCTTGAATACGGTTTGGAGCAGCCATATGAACGCTTCTTTTGAGGCCACGCTAGAGGTGAAAGGTATAGACTCGATAGGCGTACTGAATACGATCACGAAAACGATTTCCGAGGATTTCAACGTGAACATCATGCGCTTGCTGATCGAGGCGAAAGACGGCGTGTTCGAAGGTAAGATAAAGATGAAAGTTCATGACGTAGAAGATATCCAGAAAATGTGCGTGACTTTGTCGAAGATACAGAATATTAAATCTGTCGGACGTGTAGCGGATTAAGTGTAGCGAAGTGCTTCGCTACACTTTTGTTTTATAAAAGCTTTATCAACCGACAATCAAATAAGTTATATAAGCTATATAACAAGCGATCAATAGGATTCCCTCCGGCCTAGTGATGGTCCGTTTCTTGAAGAAAAGGCCAAAAATATAAAGCAATACGCATGAACCGATCATGACGCCCAAATCCAGATTGGTAATGCCCTGTATGTTCATCGGCGTGATTGTCGCGCTACAACCTAATACGAAGAATATATTGAAGAGGTTGGAACCGATAACATTTCCGATCGCCATCTCCGGGTTCTTCTTTAATGCGGCCACGACGGAAGTCGCTAACTCAGGAAGAGAGGTTCCTCCGGCCACTAAAGTCAAACCGATAATAGATTCGCTGACACCCAGTCCACGGGCGATACCAGAAGCTCCATCCACGAAAAATTGTCCTCCGTAAATCAAACCAGCCAATCCACCAATGATGAATAAACTCGCTTTCCAAATGGGCATTATTTTAATCGTGCTCTCTCCATTTTCCTCTCCATTATGTGCGATTGCGAATGTATAGCCAAGGAAAATGGCGAAGAAGCATAATAGTAACATTCCATCGCTACTACTGATACTATTTTGAGACGCGCCGTTGATCAAAACGTCATTCGCGCAAATAAATAATACGATTGAGGCAAGCACGCAAAGAGGGATCTCTTTGCTCAACGTACCTTTCGTGACGCTGATCGGTACGATAGCGGCCGTACAGCCGACAATCATCAAGGCGTTAAATATATTGCTTCCTACTACATTACCAATAGCGATATCTGAGCTTCCTTTCAAGGCAGATACGACACTGACCGTTAATTCCGGTGCGGAAGTCCCAAACGCCACAATAGTTAGCCCGATTACTAAGCTGGAAATATTGAAGCGTTTGGCTACCGAGGCGGCACCATCCGTCAAGGCGTTAGCCCCAACTAAAATTAGTAGTAAACCGCCAATTAGTAATACGATATCCATTAGTCTTTAGAATGGCAAATCATTGATAGGATTGGCCGGTCCGAAATCAGGAGCGGATGAGGCTGGAGCCGTAGGAGCGGAAGCCGGAGCGAAATTATCCGGAGTTACTCCCATCGGAGCGGCTTGAGAAGCTGCCGCCATCGGACGGTCTACTTTCCATGCGTTGATACTGGTGAACCAGCGGCCTTGGTACTCACGGCTGTCAATGTCGAAAGAGACTGTCAATTCCTCGCCCGGCTGAATGGCCGCTTGAGCGATCTTATCCGCTCCGAATATCTGGAAGCATACTTTCTTGGGATATTGATCGTGTGTCTCTAATACGTACTCTTGTTTTTTCCATTCGTTTCCGGCTTTGCTGACACCGCCTACTTCCGGTAGGACTTGAATAATTTTTCCTGTAATTTCCATGTCTTGTATTTTATTTGCTTATGTTTTATTTAATTGGGGACGAAGGTACGGTTTTGTTCTGGTTTTATCAACAGAATAATCACACTTTCGGGGCAAAAGCATCGAATGCGTCTTTCATAGCTAACAGCTCTTCTTTGATCTGTTTCAGGCGGTTTACGATCTCTTCTTGCCGGATCGTCGTCTCTTTATTGTCCTTCAGTTTTTGCCGTGCGCCGGCCAAGGTCATCCCTCTCTCTTTAACCAGATGGTAGATGAGGCGTACCGCGTCGATATCCTCCTGCTTATAAAAACGGGTACCTTTGCTCGTCTTCCTTGGATTGATGATATCGAACTCCTTCTCCCAAAAGCGAAGGGTGGACTCGTTCACGTCGAACATCTGCGCCACCTCGCTGATGGAAAAATAGAGTTTGAGATCTTTATTCTTTTTTAGACTCATACTGCTAATGAAGTTTAATCCATAACCTGACCATGATTCTCGGCAATCTGGATCATACGGTCGTATTCCTCAGGTGAGAGATCCATGTAATAGTATTTAGATGGGTTATCATACTTCCCTCGTACGATTACCTCATAATGCAAGTGAGGACCGGTAGATTTCCCGGTATTTCCAACCTCGCCAATCACCTCTCCACGAGTAACCTTTTGTCCGACACGTTTCTTGAACTTACTCATATGACCGTATAAAGTCTGATAGCCGTAGCCATGATCGATAATCAAACAATTTCCGTATCCCTGTTTCCAAGCGGCAAAAGTGACAACGCCATTACCTGTCGCATAGATCTCCGTTCCCACTTTAGCCGAGAAATCCATTCCGGAATGGAAACGAGGTGTACGGTAAATCGGGTCGATACGTACGCCATAGCCGGAAGCGGTACGACGCAGATCCTTATTGGAAATCGGCTGGATCGCCGGGATACATTTACTTCTCTCTTCTTGGTTCTTTCCTAGGGAGATCAGTTCTTCCAAGGAATTGGATTGGATATATAATTGCTTACGTAGCATATCCATCTTTTGGGTCGTGGAAACCACAAGCTCCGGATTGGACAGACTCATCAAATGCTCGTAACGGTTTGTCCCTCCAAACCCGGCTTTCCGAACGGACTCGGGGATGGACTCGGCTTGGAAGATCGCCCGGTACAGATTCTCGTCACGCTGTTGGATATCATCCAATACGTCCAACGCGTTATTTAAGCGAAGGGAAAGTACTTCGTATTGAGTTTGCAATAGGCGGTTCTCCTTACGTAACTGAGATTCCATCGGAGAGTCCACCAAATGCATCATGACGAAAAAAGTGGCTACGCCGAACGCTATTCCGGTGCTTAAATGGCGGAGAACGGTGAACAGCCGGTCTTTGCTAGATGGGTATACACGCTCATAATTGAGAGTGTTCGGATTGTATAAATAGTATGTTTTGCGACTTTTAAAGAGTTTCATCTACATTTTTTGTTATCTGAATGCACGCAAAAATAATAATTTGCAGTACTTTTGCAAATTGTTTTTCAGAATATTAACGAGAACTATATAAATAGATTATGTTGACAGCAAAAGAAATCCGTGAATCCTTCAAGCAATTCTTCGCTTCTAAGGAACACCAGATCGTGCCTTCCGCTCCAATGGTGGTGAAGGGTGACCCCACGTTGATGTTTACGAACGCGGGAATGAATCAGTTTAAAGATATTATCTTGGGCAACGTGCCCCGTAAGTATCCTCGTGTCGCGGACTCTCAGAAATGTCTTCGTGTTAGCGGTAAGCATAACGATTTAGAGGAGGTAGGACATGATACCTATCATCATACGATGTTTGAGATGCTCGGAAACTGGTCGTTCGGAGATTATTTTAAGAAAGAGGCGATCAACTGGGCTTGGGAATACTTGGTAGAGGTATTGAAGCTGAATCCGGAGCGTTTATATGCCACCGTATTCGAGGGAAGCCCCGCTGAAGGCTTAGATCGTGATAACGAAGCTGCTGGTTATTGGGAGCAATATTTACCGAAAGATCATATTCTAAACGGTAACAAACATGATAACTTCTGGGAAATGGGGGATACGGGTCCTTGCGGTCCCTGTTCCGAGATCCATATCGACCTTCGTTCGGACGAGGAGCGTGCGGCGGTCAGCGGTGCCGATATGGTAAATAAGGATCATCCGCAAGTAATCGAGATCTGGAACCTTGTATTTATGCAATTCAACCGTAAGGCCGATGGTTCTTTGGAACCGCTGCCGGCTAAGGTGATCGATACCGGTATGGGATTCGAGCGTCTGTGTATGGCATTGCAGGGTAAGACCTCAAATTATGATACGGACGTATTCCAACCGATTATCAAGGTAATCGCAGGAATGGCGGGTACGACTTACGGTACGGATAAACAGCAAGACATCGCCATGCGTGTGATCGCCGACCACATCCGTACGATCGCTTTCGCTATCACGGACGGACAGTTGCCTTCCAACGCTAAGGCCGGTTATGTAATCCGTCGTATCTTGCGGCGTGCCGTTCGTTACGGTTATACGTTCTTGGATCGCAAGGAAGCGTTTATGTATAAGCTTTTGCCCGTATTGATCGAGACGATGGGCGACGCTTATCCGGAATTGATCGCTCAGAAAACCTTGATTGAGAAGGTTATCAAGGAGGAGGAAGAATCTTTCCTTCGTACCTTGGAAACCGGTATCCGTTTGCTGGATAAGAAAATGGAGGAGACGAAGGCTGCGGGCAAGACAGTCTTGAATGGCGTAGATGCCTTTACATTATATGATACCTACGGATTCCCGTTGGACTTGACGGAATTGATTCTTCGTGAGAACGGCATGGAAGCCGATATCGAGGCCTTCAATAAGGCTATGCAGAAGCAGAAAGAGCGTGCCCGTAACGCCGCCGCTATCGAGACAGGCGACTGGATCACGCTGAAAGAGGGTGAATGTAAGTTCGTGGGTTATGATTTGTTCGAATGCGAGGCAGAGATCTTGCGTTATCGCCAGATCAAACAAAAGAATAAAGTATTATACCAGATCGTTCTGGATCAAACCCCGTTCTATGCGGAAATGGGTGGACAGGTCGGTGATACGGGTTGGTTGATCGCCGACGACGAGAAGATCGACGTGATCGATACGAAACGAGAGAATAATTTGCCGGTTCATTTGGTTACTAAACTACCGAAGGACGTAACGGCTACATTTACCGCGAAGATCAACGTGAAAAAGCGTATCCAGTGTGAGTGTAACCACTCTGCCACGCACCTTTTGCATGAGGCGTTGCGTGAGGTATTAGGTACGCACGTAGAGCAGAAAGGTTCGTATGTTTCGCCTGATTCTTTACGTTTCGACTTCTCTCATTTCCAGAAAGTGACGGACGAGGAAATCCGTAAGGTGGAAATATTGGTTGGAGAGAAGATCCGTGCGAACTTCCCGTTGGAAGAGCATCGCAATATGCCAATCGCCGAAGCAAAGGCGCTAGGGGCTATGGCTTTGTTCGGTGAGAAATATGGCGATGAGGTACGTGTCGTGAAATACGGAAGCTCCGTGGAGCTATGTGGTGGTACGCATATCCCGGCAACCGGTATGATCGGTTCTTTGCACGTGATAGGAGAGAGCTCTATCGCCGCAGGTGTCCGTCGTATAGAGGCGGTTACGGCCGAGGGCGCCGAGCAATTCGTATATGCCCAGCAAGATCTGATCCGTGAGTTGCGTGCGTTGATGAACCATATGCCGAATTTGGCGCAAGCGATGAAAAAGTCTATCGAGGAGAACGCGGAGATGAAGAAACAGATCGAGGATTATATCCGTGAGAAGTCTATGCGTTTGAAAGAGGAGATCGTGGCGAAAGCTTCGGAGAGCAATGGTATCAAGGTTATGCAGTTCGTTGGTAAGGCAAATGCGGACGCTATGAAGAACGTGGCTTTCCAGATCAAGGCGGAGACAACCGATAGCTTTGTCTTTGTTGCCGGTATCATAGACGATAACAAATGCACGCTCATGCTTATGTTAAGCGATGATTTGGTGAAAGAGGGCTTGCATGCCGGTAAGATCGTAAAAGAGGCCGCTAAGCATATCCAAGGCGGTGGTGGTGGACAACCCCATTTCGCTACGGCCGGCGGTAAGAACATGGAGGGCCTTTCCATTGCGGTTGGCGCTGTGAAAGAGGCTGTTGGAGTACAGTAAAATCGGTTCGGAAGAAATTGACTTTTCTTTCGGACTTAATGATAGATTCCTTCGGATCGAATAAGAATTCCATCCGAAGGAATTTTTTTATGTCGTTTTGATAATCGGAATACATGTTTTACCTTTGTGGTCTAAGGTTTTAAATAAAAAAGATATGTCAGAGCAAAAAGTGGTTATTTGCAAGGACCTGAAATCGGAACTGCAAGATTTTCTCTCCTCTCTAAAATACGATAAGTTGTTCATCCTTATGGATACGAATACCAAAGAGAAATGTTTTCCCTTGGTAGAGGATATACCGGCCTTTCAAAAGGCGCCGATTCTCGTGATGGAAGCGGGTGATATGAATAAGGGTTTTGTCTCATTAGCCCAGATATGGACAGCTTTGTCGAATGAGGGGGCTTCCCGTAACTCCTTGCTGGTGAATTTGGGCGGCGGTATGATTACGGATATGGGTGGTTTTGCCGGCGCTACTTTCAAGCGGGGCATCCGTACGATCAATATCCCTACGACCTTGATGGCGTCCGTCGATGCTGCGGTTGGCGGTAAGACGGGTATAAACTTCAATGGGTTGAAGAACGAGGTCGGTTCTTTTTATCCCCCCTTGTGTGTATTCATCGATTGCGATTTTTTGCGCACGTTGGATCGCGATAATATCCTTTCCGGTTATGCGGAGATGATCAAGCACGGGTTGATTAGTTCGATGGAGAATTATGCGTCTGTCATGCTTTTTGATATCGACACCATGAATTATTCGTATTTGAATAGTTTGGTAGGCCAGTCGGTCGCCGTGAAAGAGCGGATCGTAGAGGAAGATCCCAAGGAACAAGGTATTCGTAAGGCATTGAATTTCGGTCATACGATCGGCCACGCTTTCGAGAGCTTGTCTTTCCTGAAAATGCGTCCGATCTTGCATGGTCATGCGGTAGCGGCGGGTATCGTGAGCGAGCTTTACCTCTCGCATAAGCTGTGTGGCTTCCCGATGGAGAAATTGAGTCAAGTCGTTTATTATATAAAAGAGTATTATCCGGCGCTCTTCTTTGACTGCACGGACTACGATACTTTATATGAGTTAATGACACATGATAAAAAGAATGAGGGCGGTATCATCAACTTCACTTTACTGAAAAATGTAGGGGATGTCCGTATCAACCAATCGGTCACCAAGGAAAAAATCTTGGAGTCTCTTGATTTTTATCGTGAAAGTTTTGGCATTTAACGGAAAAAAACTACCTTTGCACCCGTAAAATAAAAGCGGGATGTAGCTCAGCCCGGTTAGAGTACGCGTCTGGGGGGCGTGTGGTCGCTGGTTCGAATCCAGTCATCCCGACTAAAGCTGAGATAAAAGGAGTTAAGTCTATGGCTTAACTCCTTTTTTTGCTCTCTATCACTTTCCTAAAACAATGAGGCAGTAGAAATTCCGACTCATCCGATATTCATGGGGGATAGCCTTAAATCATGACAATAGATTAAAATTGATATATTTCCGTTTGAATTTAGTGCGGTCATTCCAGCCTATTTTAGCCATTATTTCTGTTAATGGTTGCTTAGTGCCGACTTATCGGTGTATGCTCTGTGAGTTCAAAGTCTTTTGGGGCACGATTGTTTATCGGAGTAGGGAGGCCTAGCTGTTTGATAGAGTGCCATTGGCTGCTGAAGTGAATAACTAACGGCTTGTCGAATGAATAACTAGCGGCTATATATAGCCGCTAACTAACGGCTCGGGAAGTGAATAACTGATCACTTGGAAAGCCTTCTACGGCCTGCGAAATCAAGTATGCGTTAACCTAGAGGAGGATTTTTGGAAATTATATTATATATGTACACGTACATTAAAGAATATGATGTATATGAATAGGCTTTAGTAATACATACCAATAATATCAAGGACTGATTTATCTAATAAAACGGCTAGTATAAACGATGGTCTAGACTAGTCGTTTTGGTATGGCGAAGGATAATTAAAGAGTTGGGAGATATTTAATTAACACTATTATTAATATTTAAATTAGAGATTATGAACAAAGGGATTTTTACTTTGATGACAGCGGCTTTATTGGCCTCTG
>OHPS01000724.1_pt1 | contig 12280 bp, 8 predicted proteins | sample 1577811 | NCBI WGS metagenome assembly OHPS01 (sample SAMEA3879552, study PRJEB24766) | human gut metagenome | biome: human-associated habitat; feature: feces | place: USA | collected 1985/1987
GGCGGTAACGAACGTCTGTACCTGCCACAATCCGGAGTATCTGTTTTCCCACCGGGCAAGTCACGGACAGAGGGGAAATCTGGCGGCATTTTTAATGCTGAAGGAGTCCTGAGTTCCTGAGTGCCTGACGGGAATTAAGAAAATTTAAGAAAAAACACGAAAATATTTAAAAATATTATGTTTAAATAGAAATAACGAAAATGATGGGGAACCGGGAAGTAACGGAGAAATGAGGAAAGTATGGCAAATATTCTTGTATGTGATGATGACAGAGAGATCGTGGATGCCATCGAGATCTATCTGAGTCAGGATGGCTATAAAATATATAAAGCGTATGATGGGGAACAGGCAATTCAGATCCTGGACAAGGAGGATATCCATCTGTTGATCATGGATATCATGATGCCCCGGCTGGATGGCATACGGGCTACATTGAAGATCCGGGAATACAGCAGCATTCCCATTATTATCCTGTCGGCCAAATCGGAAGACACGGACAAGATCCTGGGGCTGAATATCGGTGCGGATGATTATATCTGCAAGCCTTTTAATCCGTTGGAACTAGTGGCGAGAGTCAAATCCAACTTGCGCAGATATACTTCCCTGGGGAGCCTGACCGGTGAGAACAAAGCAATCTATCAGGTGGGTGGACTGATCCTCAATGATGATATCAAACAGGTGACAGTGGACGATGAACCAGTAAAAATGACACCTATCGAATATAATATTTTATTACTTTTGATGAAGAACCAGGGCAGGGTATTTTCCATCAATCAGATCTATGAAAGCATCTGGAATGAGGATGCCATCGGAGCGGACAATACCGTGGCGGTACACATCCGGCATATCCGTGAAAAAATCGAGATCAATCCCAAGGAACCCCGGTATCTGAAAGTGGTATGGGGAGTAGGCTATAAGATCGACAAGGAGCAGGCATGAGACGACCTACATTGAAACGGCTGATGCTGGGACTGGTGCAGCAGACGGCGGCTTTGCTTTTGCTGGTGGCAATCGCGGCGGTTTTGTTCAATTCCTATCTGGCGGTAGACACAGCGGATGGCACAAAAGTATATGAATTATCCCCTCTGGATGCGGAAACGCAATTTGAAGATTCCGTGATTTTCCATGATCTGTTCCAGAGCTCGGTATCGGATATTATCCAGCTTATGGTGATCAAAGGACAGATGGAGACCAATGGAAGCTTTGATCCGCATAAGCATGTTGATATCACGGAATTTGCTTCAGGGAAAACCGGCGGTGCAGATTGCCCTGTAACAGCAGTTTATGAGCTGGAAGATCTGATCAAATGGGGAAAATACGGTGCGGAATATACAGATCGTATTATGAGTATGTCGGACTTCGTGAATTATTTCGGACCGATAGACCTGGAGTCGAACTTCCGCGTGGATGCGGACGGACAGCTGGTGTTCGTGGCAGGCGGAGAGCAGACGGAGGAGCAGAAGGAAGCAGTCGCACAGGCAATCGAGGCAATTCCGGAGAGCCAGAGAACCGATCGGCTGGAAGACCTGGCTTTCACATACATTGTGAAAGAGAGTGTACAGGATATCCGGGTATCCAGAGAAGACGATGGTACGCTGACGGTATATTTCCCGATGCTGGTGAACCGTTATGCCACCGTAGACGGAGAGAAGCAGCTGACAGCCTGTGCGGACAACTGGATCGAATATATTGCGCTGCAGAGCAATCTGGAGATGACGATCCAGACGTTGTCAGCCAACTATGAGCAGTATCAGAACTGTAATGATCTGTATAAAGAAGATGCGGGCAATCTGAAATATGTGGTCCGTATGATGACAACAGATGGAGTTAGCAGAACCTATACGAATGTATCGGAGTTTGAGAACAGTTCCGATAATGATATTACGGATTATTTTTCGGAGTACAGACGGTATCTGATCTATTATCCGGACAGTCTGGAATTTACCGGCAACACAGGAATGACTGAGGGCCAGATCTATCAGTATCTGAAAGAGTATGGTTATGTGCATCCGGATATGACTCATATCTGGATCGCAGTGGATACCAATTATCCGGTGGAGGGAGATTCCTTTTACAATGCCAATGTGGTGTTCCAGAGAATCGTTCCGAATATCTGGTATCTGATCGGCGGAGGGATCCTGCTGGCAGTATTGTGGCTGCTGGTGGGTATTTATCTTACCGTAACGGCCGGCGTGGCTTACGATGAGGAGGATGAGCCGGTTCTGTACCTGAACGGTATCGATCATGTCTGGATCGAGTTCATGGCGCTTTTGCTGGTGGTATTTATCTATGGCGGAAGAATCGGATACGATTATCTGATGAATGTGGCCAATAAGGTATATCTCAGCCATTCCGAGATCCAGGGGCGGGAGATCACACGGCTGACAGCCTACGGTGTCTTTGCGCTGTATGGCTTCTGCGTAAGCATGGGAATCAATGTTTTCTGGTACAGCCTGATCCGCAGGATCAAATCCCACAATATGTGGAGTGACAGTTTCCTGCACTGGATCGTCACAAGCTTCGGTAAGGCGGTACATTTTGTGGTTTCCCACAGAAATTCCGCCATCAGCTCACTGATCCCGTATAATCTGTTTCTACTGGTGAATCTGGCAGGAATTTTCGGAGCTTATCTGCTACGGGGAAAAAGCGCTCTGTGGGTGCTTCCGGCACTGGGGGCTATTGTGTTGGACGGCATTGTGGGGGTACTAAGGTTCAAGCAAAAAGCGGAGCAGATCGATATCGTGGAAGGAATCCGAAGGATCCGTGATGGAGAAGTGGATTATAAGCTGGATGTGGAATCTCTTCATGGGGACAACCGTGAGATGGCGGATGCAGTCAATAACATCGGAGAGGGTATCCGCAAGGCGGTAAGCACCAGCATGAAGGATGAGCAGATGAAATCGGATCTGATCACCAATGTCTCCCATGATATTAAGACACCGCTGACTTCCATTATCAATTATGTGGATCTGTTGAAACGCCTAAAGATCACGGAAGAACCGGCCAGAAGCTATATTGAGGTGCTGGACAGCAAATCCCAGAGACTGAAACAGTTGACGGATGATCTGGTGGAGGCTTCGAAAATCTCCTCCGGTAACATTGTGCTGAATCTGGAACAGTTGAACCTGACGGAACTGCTGAATCAGGCAGTGGGAGAATTCTCCGACAGAATGGAAGAGAAAAAGCTGCAGGTGATCTTTGACGGAAATGATGTGGCCGGCATGATCTATGCCGACAGCCGCAGGATGTGGAGAATCATTGAAAATCTGTTTCAGAATATCTGCAAGTATGCCCTGGAGGGAACCAGAGTCTATCTGGAGATGCAGGTAAAGGACGGAAGAGTCATCGCTTCTCTGAAAAATATTTCCGACCGGCCCATGAATCTCAAGGGTGAGGAACTGTCAGAGAGATTTATCCGGGGAGATGCTTCCCGTACTACCGAGGGAAGTGGTCTGGGTCTGTATATTGCGAAAAATCTGACCAAGGCACAGCACGGAGAATTCCAGATTCAGCTGGATGGAGATCTGTTTAAGATTATATTGGATTTCCCGGAATACCATAAGCCGGAAGAACCCGCCACTGAGCAGCTGAAGGAGACCGTGTCGAAAGAGGTTTAGAAATGGCGAAATAAGAAATACTGAAATAAGCAATATAACTGAAAAACGCAGAAACCATAACGGCTTCTGCGTTTTTTTATGCGTTGTCAGATCTGTTGGAAATTAAAAATGAAATTCGCTCATTTCCGTACGATTGTTGTAGGCTTCTACAATACCGTGGATCTTTTCGGTGGTAGCCATGACATTGGACAGAGAAGCGTCATGGTTCATAAAGTCGATCAGGGAAGCAATGAACTTGCTCATATCGGCTTCCACGAAATAAGGTCTGGTGTAGATCTCAGGCGGCAGATAGGTAAGGTTCGTAGTAATGACCTTATCGAAATCACCATGCTCGTAAGCAGCGTCGAAATTCTTCAGACCGTCGGTGAACAAGCCGAAAGTACAGCAGATATATACGCGTCTGGCTTTCATGGCCTTTAACTGTTTTGCAGTATCCAGCATACTTCCACCGGAGGAGATCATGTCATCGATGATGATGATATCCTTACCTTCAATATTGTCACCTAAGAATTCGTGAGCAACGATAGGGTTCTTGCCGTTGACGATGGTGGAATAGTCACGTCTCTTGTAGAACATACCAGTATCGACACCCAGAACGCTGGCAAAATAAATGGCACGATCCAGAGCTCCTTCATCCGGGCTGATGACTAACAGATGATCCTTGTCCACGATCATATCGTCCTCGGAATTTAACAAGGACTTGATGAACTGGTAAGGGGTGGTAAAATTATCAAATCCATTCAGCGGAGTGGAGTTCTGTACTCTGGGATCATGGGCATCAAAAGTGATAAAGTTATCAATTCCCATATCCCGTAACTCTTCCAGTGCATAAGCACAGTCCAGGGATTCTCTGCCGCTGCGGCGATGCTGTCTGCCTTCATAGAGGAAAGGCATGATGACGTTGATACGTCTGGCCTTGCCGTTGCAGGCGGCGATGACACGCTTCAGATCCTGGTAGTGGTCATCAGGAGACATGTGGTTGGTATAGCCGTTCATGTTGTAAGTAATACTATGATTGCATACATCGGTGAGAATGAACAGATCCTTACCGCGGATGGTCTCGCTGATCTGCGCTTTGGCTTCACCGCTTCCGAAACGGGGCACATCCACGTCTACGAGATAGTTGCTCTCGATATAGCCGTGAAAGGCAGGATCGTTTTTCACTTTGTCATTATGGATACTCTTACGGAATTCTACCATGTAGTCATTGATGCGGCGTCCCATTTTTTCTGCGGAAGGCAGAGCGATGATCTTCAAAGGAGCCACGGGCATGGCATTTTCCAGTTCGTGTAAATTAGGCATGATGTCCCTCCTGGACGAGCTTTATTGTTCGTAAAAATATGCAGATCTTCCTTCGCAAAAGCGCATCTTCGATGCTTAATTTTGCGGAACTATTCTGAATATAACAATTAATTTATAACATTATGCTAGTGACACGTCAAGGAATTTCTTGTACAATGGATAGGAGAAAGATGGTTAGGTGAATTAGAATGAAGAAAAAAGAACATATTGTAAAAACAGTAAAGCCGGGAAGCATCGCGGAGGAACTGGAGATCGCTCCCGGAGATAAAGTACTGGCCATAGATAATACAGAGATCGAAGACATTTTTGATTATCAGTTTCTGACACAGGATACTTATATTGAGATGCTGGTAGAGAAGCCGGACGGAGAGCAGTGGCTCTTAGAGATCGACAAGGAATTTGATGAGGATATGGGCATCGAATTTGAGAACGGTCTGATGGACGAATACCGTCATTGCCATAACAAATGCATTTTCTGCTTTATCGATCAGATGCCGAAGGGCATGCGGGATACCCTGTATTTTAAGGATGACGATTCCCGTCTGTCTTTTTTGCAAGGAAATTATGTGACACTGACAAATATGTCAGACCATGATATCGACAGAATCTGCAGATATCATCTGTCGCCCATCAATATTTCCTTCCAGACCATGAACCCGGATCTGCGTTGTAAGATGCTGAATAACCGTTTCGCCGGGGAGGCACTGAAAAAGGTGGATATCCTGAATGAAGCCGGAATCCGGATGAACGGACAGATCGTACTCTGCAAGGGTGTAAACGATGGCAAGGAACTGGAATACAGCATCCGGAAGCTGATGGAATATCTGCCAAATGTGGAAAGTGTCTCGGTGGTGCCGGTAGGATTATCCAGGTACCGGGAGGGATTATATCCGTTAGAGCCGTTTAATGCGCAGGATGCTGGTGAGATCATTGATCTGATCGAGAAATACCAGAAGATCTGCATGGAAAAATATGGGACACACTTTATCCAGGCCAGTGATGAATGGTACATTCTGGCGGGCAGAGAGGTGCCGGAAGAGGAACGTTACGACGGATATCTGCAGTTGGAGAACGGTGTTGGAATGATCCGCCTGCTATTGGATGAATTCCACGACGGACTGAAGAGGCGTACCGCAGAAAAGGAAGCGGGAAAAAAGCCATCCTGGGAAGGCACCAGAGAGATCTCTCTGGCTACGGGAAGACTGGCGTTTCCTTATTTAAAGAAGATGTCGGAAGAAATGATGTCGGAATACCCCGGCCTGCAGATACATGTCTATGAGGTCATCAATGAATTTTTCGGAGAGCTGATCACGGTGTCCGGACTTCTGACGGGACAGGATATCGTAAAGCAGTTAAAGGACAAAAATCTGGGAGAAGCATTGTATCTTCCCCGGAATGTACTCAGAAGCGGAGCGGATCTGTTCCTGGATGATTATACGCTGGCAGACGTGGAGGGGGCTTTACAAGTGCCCGTGAATATTGTAAAATCAAGCGGATATGATCTTGTGGATGCCCTGCTTGGAGAAGATGCATCTGAATAGATTTTAAGATGGTAAATAAGAAACGGAGGAAATTATGGCAAAGAGAAAAACCAAGCCCATCGTTGCGGTGGTGGGACGCCCGAATGTCGGTAAGTCCACCCTGTTCAATGCACTGGCTGGCGAAAATATATCTATTGTGAAAGATACACCCGGTATTACCAGAGACCGTATCTATGCGGATATCCACTGGCTGGATATGACATTTACCCTGATCGACACCGGAGGTATCGAGCCGGACAGCAAGGACGTGATCCTGTCCCAGATGCGGGAACAGGCAGAGATCGCTATGGAGACTGCAGACGTGATCATTTTCCTGGTGGATGTAAAGCAGGGACTGGTGGATGCGGATTCCAAGGTGGCAGACATGCTGCGCCGTTCCCACAAGCCCGTGGTACTGGTGGTCAATAAGGTGGACAGCTTCCAGAAGTATATGGCGGATGTCTACGAATTCTACAATCTGGGTATTGGCGATCCCCATCCGATCTCTGCGGTGAATCGTCTGGGAATCGGTGACATGCTGGAGGCCGTAACGGAATATTTTGATAAGGAACAGGCAGAGGAAGAAGAGGATGACCGCACCCGTGTGGCCATCGTCGGAAAGCCCAATGTCGGCAAGTCTTCCCTGATCAACAAACTGCTGGGTGAGAACCGTCTGATCGTTTCTGATATCGCGGGTACCACCAGAGATGCGGTGGATACCGAGATCACTTATAACGGCAAAGAATATGTCTTCATTGATACTGCCGGTCTTCGCCGGAAGAACAAGATCAAGGAAGAACTGGAGCGTTATATGATCGTCCGTACCGTCAGTGCCGTAGAGCGTGCCGAGGTGGTGGTACTGATGATCGATGCAGAGGAAGGTGTTACGGAGCAGGATGCGAAGATCGCCGGAATCGCCCATGAGAGAGGAAAGGCTACGATCATCGTGGTGAACAAATGGGATGCTATCGAAAAGGATGACAAGACCATTTATAAATTTACCGAAAAGGTGCGTAATACCTTATCCTTCATGCCCTATGCAGAGCTTCTGTTCGTCTCTGCGAAAACAGGACAGAGACTGCCCAAGCTGTTCGAGACTATCGATATCGTCAGTGAGAATCACGCCATGCGTGTGGCTACCGGTGTGCTGAATGAGATCATGGCAGAGGCCGTGGCCATGCAGCAGCCACCTTCCGACAAGGGTAAGAGACTTCGTCTGTACTACATTACTCAGGTGGCGGTAAAACCCCCTACCTTTGTTATTTTCGTAAATGATAAGGAGCTGATGCATTTCTCCTATACCAGATATATTGAGAATCAGATCCGGGAGACCTTTGGTTTCAAGGGGACGCCCCTCCGGTTTATCATCAGAGAACGAAAGGAAAAAGATCAATAATGGAACGTGTTATCTGTTTACTCATCGGTTATGTGTTCGGCCTGTTTCAGACCGCATACTTTTACGGAAAGGCAAAGGGAATCGATATCCGTAAGTACGGAAGTGGCAATGCCGGTACCACCAATGCTCTGAGAGTGCTGGGAACCAAGGCAGGACTGATCGTACTGGCGGGAGACTGCTTAAAGTGTATCGTTGCCGTATGCATCACCAAGGCATTGTTCACTACCGGACATCCGGAGAATATTTATCTGCTGTGCCTGTACACCGGTGCAGGAGCCATCATCGGACATAACTTCCCGTTTTACATGGGATTCAAGGGAGGAAAAGGAATCGCTGCCACAGCAGGACTGATCCTGTCGTTCCATCCTTATTTTATCGTGATGGGCGTGGTATTGTTCTTCGGAACCTTCCTGACCACCCATTATGTGTCTCTGGGATCATTATTGGTATATGCAGGATTTATGATCCAGATGGTGGTCTGCGGACAGACGGGGCTGTTCGGCACCATGCCGCAGTCACAGCTATATGAAATGTACGCCATCACCGCATTTTTAACAGTCATGGCATACTGGAAACACAGACAGAATATCGTGCGTCTGATCCACGGGAACGAGAGGAAGACTTATCTGTTCAAGAATAAGAAATCAGCCGAAGCGCAGACAGAAATCTCAGGGGAGGACAAATAAGCTATGGCAAAAGTATGTATATTGGGTGGCGGAAGCTGGGGCATCGGCCTGTCAGTGGTATTACATAAAAACGGACATGAGGTGACGGTATGGTCTGCGGTTCCCGCAGAGATTCAGATGCTTCAGGAGAATCACGAGCATAAGATGCTGCCGGGAGTAAAGCTTCCGGAGGATATGATCTTTACGACGGATGATAAACAGGCCATCGAGGGCAAGGACCTGTTGGTCATGGCAGTGGCAAGCTCTTATACCAGAAGCACAGCACACCGCATCAGCCCGCTGGTGGCACAGGGACAGAAAATTGTCAGTGTCTCCAAGGGAATCGAGGAGCATACCCTGATGACCCAGGCGCAGATCATCGAAGATGAGATTCCGCAGGCACAGGTAGCGGTGCTGTCCGGACCTACCCACGCGGAGGAAGTCAGCCGCGGGATTCCTACAACGATCGTAGCGGGTTCTAAGAGCAAAAGCTGTGCGGAATATGTGCAGAATCTGTTCATGAACGAAGTGTTCCGTGTCTATACCAGCCCCGATGTACTGGGAATTGAGCTGGGCGGTGCACTGAAAAATGTAGTGGCACTGGCTGCCGGTATCGCAGACGGACTGGGCTACGGAGATAATACGAAGGCTGCGCTGATCACCAGAGGCATTACCGAAATCGCAAGACTTGGTACTGCCATGGGTGGTAATTTTGAGACTTTCTGCGGTCTGACCGGTATCGGAGATCTGATCGTGACCTGCGCCAGCATGCATTCCCGCAACCGTCGTGCCGGTATCCTCATCGGACAGGGCAAGACCTACGAGGAAGCCATGAAGGAAGTACAGATGGTGGTAGAGGGCGTGTATTCCGCTAAAGCGGCCATGGAACTGTCGAAAAAATATGATGTTCAGCTGCCTATTATCGAGCAGGTAAATGAAGTGCTCTTTGATGGTAAGCCCGCGGATCAGGCGGTAAAAGAACTGATGCTTCGTGACAAGAAGCTGGAAGTATCCCACCTGCCCTGGCCGGAAGAATAGACCCGTAAGGCGGCTCCTGCCAGCAGCAAAATTTTAAGTGTTGACAGAAAAACGCAGACTGGCTATAATAAGGTCATGTTTAGCGCAAACATAGGATAAGAAGAATGCGATGAAGGGAAGAAGTACTGTTCCTCCACTTCTGACAGAGAGCAGCCGGTCGGTGAGAGGCGCACAGAAGCAGAGCAGGAATACATCCCGGAGCAGCCGGTGGAAAGAGAAGGATCAGTAGATTTTATGAGAGGATCCCGAACGAGTAGATCAGGACGGCAGGCACCGATATCGGCCGAAGTATTGATAGATACTTACTGAGCTGTCAGATGTGAGTCTGGCTGGAACATTAGGTGGTAACACGAGTGATTAAGCTCGTCCTTTTGAAAAAGGGGCGGGCTTTTTTAGTGCCTTTGGAGCCGATTCCCCCAAAATGTAAAAAAGGTATACAGAGTAAAAAGAACCCAAAAAGGAGAAGAGAAAATGACAGTATTTGACGAATTAAAAGCAAGAGGACTGCTGGCACAGCTGACAGATGAAGAGGAGATCAAGGAACTGATCAATAACGGAAAGGCTACCTTCTATATCGGTTTTGATCCTACTGCAGACAGTCTTCACGTGGGGCATTTCATGGCCCTGTGCCTGATGAAGAGAATGCAGATGGCAGGCAACAAGCCCATCGCTCTGATCGGTGGAGGAACTGCGATGATCGGTGATCCCTCCGGCAGAAGCGATATGCGTACCATGATGACCAAGGAGACCATTCAGCATAACGTAGACTGCTTCAAGAAGCAGATGAGCCGTTTTATTGATTTCAGTGACGGCAAGGCACTGATGGTCAACAATGCGGACTGGCTGTTGAACCTGAATTACGTGGAACTGTTGAGAGACGTGGGAGCACATTTCAGTGTCAACCGTATGCTGACCGCAGAGTGCTACAAGCAGAGAATGGAGAAGGGCTTAAGCTTTCTTGAATTCAACTACATGATCATGCAGAGCTTTGACTTCCTGACCTTATATCAGAAATACGGCTGTAACATGCAGTTCGGCGGTGACGACCAGTGGAGCAACATGCTGGGTGGTACGGAACTGATCCGCAGAAAGCTGGGCAAGGATGCTTACGCCATGACCATTACCCTGCTGTTGAATTCCGAGGGCAAGAAGATGGGTAAGACCCAGAAGGGTGCCGTATGGCTGGATCCCAACAAGACCACTCCCTTCGAGTTCTACCAGTACTGGAGAAACGTAGCAGATGCCGATGTTCTGAAGTGCCTGCGAATGCTGACCTTCCTGCCCTTAGAGCAGATCGATGAGATGGACAAATGGGAAGGCAGCCAGCTGAATCAGGCGAAGGAGATTCTGGCATACGAACTGACCAATCTGGTACATGGCGAGGAAGAGGCTAAGAAGGCACAGGAGAGTGCAAGAGCACTGTTTACCGGTGGCAATGCTGCAGAGATGCCTACCAGCGAGCTGACAGAGGCTGATTTTGTGGATGGTAAGATCGATATTCTCGGTGTTCTGGTAAAATCCGGTTTGTCTGCATCCCGCAGTGAAGCAAGACGTGCTGTAGAACAGGGCGGTGTTGTCGTAGCGGATGAGAAAGTTACCGATGTAAAGACTACTTACGCTCCCGAGCAGTTTGATGGAGAGGGCCTGGTAGTCCGCAGAGGTAAGAAGAACTTCAAGAGAGTCGTTATGAAGTAATAAAAGATAAGAATAACAGAAAATTCTAAGGATGGGATCTTTCACGTAAAAACGGTGTGAGATCCCATTTTTATTGATATTTTTCTTGCATTTATGGATATGATATGGTTTAATATGGTTAGTGTGTTAAAAAAATATCAAAAGGCGGTAATTATGATATGAGCAGCATGAGAGGGATCGATACTCCGGTAAGACAGCGGAGAAGAAGGGTATTTAAGGAAGTGGCTAATCTGGCTTACAATTCCACAAATCTGAAGGATGATATGGAGGCGCTGCCTTATAAGATCGTAGACTATGAAGAGTCGGAGTTCTGGGAGAGCGTTTATCGTGACAGAGCGATCATCCGTGAGCGCATCCGTCTGGCCATGGGGATGAGTTTACGCCCGGAGAACCGCGAACATCCCGGACATCTGACACAGGGATTGGAAGAGAGTAATATTGATGAAAAATATTATGAGCCCCCTCTGATGCAGGTCATTCCGTCGGCTTGTAATGCCTGCCCGGAGAACCGTTATGAGGTGACCAGCTCCTGCATGGGGTGCCTGGCACATCCCTGCCAGAGTGTCTGTCCCAAGGGTGCGATCTCTATGAAAAACGGCAAGTCTGTTATTGATCAGGAGAAATGCATCAAGTGCGGAAAGTGTCGTGAAATCTGCCCTTATGATGCAATTTGTCACAAAGAGCGTCCCTGTAAGGCTGCCTGCGGTATTGGAGCTATTACATCTGACCATGTGGGAAGAGCCGTGATCGACAATGAGAAATGTGTATCCTGCGGTCAGTGTATGGTAAGCTGTCCTTTTGGAGCGATTGCTGACAAGTCTCAGATCTTCCAGTTGATCCGTGCCATGCAGTCCGGACGGAAGATCATAGCCCAGGTAGCACCTGCATTTGCCGGACAGTTCGGTCCGAAGGTGACACCTGAGATGTTCAAGACAGCGTTGAAGGAATTGGGGTTTGCGGATGTCTATGAGACAGCGTTGGGCGCTGACATGGGATGTATGGCGGAAGCGGAACACTACGTGAAGGAGGTTGCTACCGGTAAGCAGC
>OHPS01000735.1_pt1 | contig 12070 bp, 8 predicted proteins | sample 1577811 | NCBI WGS metagenome assembly OHPS01 (sample SAMEA3879552, study PRJEB24766) | human gut metagenome | biome: human-associated habitat; feature: feces | place: USA | collected 1985/1987
TTTGTACAGCCGGAGTCTGTTGAAATCAATAGCACAAACTTCCAAGATACGGACTTCCAAAACTATGTCAAACAGTATGACAAAGATGGAAATGACAGCCTCAGCCTGGAGGAGCGAAATAAGGTAACAACGATCGAATTGCCAGATGACTCATATTGCCCGACAATGAAGGGTATTGAGTATTTCCCGGAACTAGTCACATTGAAATGCTCTAATACCCATGTGCGCTCGCTGGACGTGAGCAAGAACCTGAAACTGGAAACGCTGTGGTGCAATTGGAACAACTTGGAGCAGCTTGATGTCAGCAAGAATAAGGCATTGAAAGATCTGCGGTGTGGTGACAACTACCTGACGACGTTGAATGTGAGCCAAAATGAAGCACTGGAATGGCTGAGCACGAATGATATGCGAAGTAAGCTGAACTCGCTGGATGTGAGTTACAATAAAGCACTAAAACACTTGGAGTGCACGAAGAATGGTCTTACATCATTGGATGTAAGCAGTAATGAAGCATTGGAACGGCTGGCTTGTGATGGAAACCCGCTGACTGAGCTGGACGTGAGCAAGAACGATAAGCTGACAAGCTTGGATTGCAGAAGGTGTGGACTGACTTCACTAAAGTTTGGTTCAGCAGTGAGCTCCATGGAATGCGATGAAAACCAGCTGACAGTGTTGGATATAAGTCAGAACACAAGGTGGACTCATCTGATGTGCAACGATAATAAACTGACCTCGCTGAGTTTCAATGAAAATGTGGTAATGCCTCCGGTTGCTAGTATTTATACAAGCAACAACCATTACCAGATTGCCGTGGATGCAGATGGCATCTACGACCTGAGTCAGCTGCCGGGAGATTTTGATGTCAGCAAGACCAGTGACTGGACGAATGGCGAGCGGAACGGAACCGAACTGAAAGTTACCCCGGGCAGCACTACGGTTATTTATAAGTACAATACCGGCAGCGCCCCCTATACCGGCCGTAGAACCTTTAACCTGGATGTGCATTGGCATAATTACCGGTGGAAACATGACGGTACCAAACACTGGAGGAAGTGCATTACTGCAAACTGCCCGGGTCTGACGGGTGCGCAGGAGGCAAAAGCCCCCCATGTTTACGACAATGCAAAAGACAAGGACTGCAATACATGCGGTTATGTGCGTCCGCTGTACACTGTGACCACAGACAATGCCGCTGCAAAGCTTGAGAGCGAAGTTGAAGAACTGAAGGCTCCTGTGGCCGCAGGCACTGAAGTGATTTTGACTGCCGGAGATGCTCCCGAAGGAAAGACATTTGCAGGCTGGAAGCTGTATAAAGTTGTAAGTGATACTGAGAGTCAAATCACGGACGAAACAGAACTTGCCAATCTGTTGAAGAATGGCACCGAAACCACTGCGACCCTGACCATGCCCGCTTATAATGTTAAGGCGGAACCGTATTATAGCGATATTCCGTATAATATCACGGCTGTAGACTGCACTGTGGATAAGCCCGAAGCTCCTATGGGCGATACTGTAACAGCAACGCGCAGGAAGCCGGAAGCCAACGAGCACTTCACCAGATGGACGGTGAAGGTGAATGGTGTTGAGCAAGACCCGGACACCTTCCTGAAGCCGAACGCGGACGACCCCGCCAAAGTGAGCTTTACCATGCCGGCTGAGAACGTGGAAATAAAGGCAAACTTTGCGAGCAACCCCACTCTGAACCCCACTCTGAGGGTCGGCGACCATGTGACGGCGACCATTGAAGGCAGCGATGCGTCCGTACCGAGCGGCAGCACTGTGCCCGTGCCAAAGAATAAAATTGTGCACCTGACAGCCACTGCACCGGGACAGCACTTCATCAGCTGGACGGTGAAGGTGAATGGTGTTAAGCAAGACGACCCGACAAACATCCTGACGACCCCGGACGAGAACGACCCCACCAAGGTGACCTTTACCATGCCGGATGCTAATGTAGAGGTGACGGCAACCTTCGCGGATGATTCCAATCCGGAGGAGCCTGTTGACCCGGTTGGACCCAGCGATACCGGCAACATTCAGGGCGCGATCTCTGCTGTGGTGATCGGTGCTGCCGCAGGTGCGATTATCTATGAAGCCGGCACCGGCATCTACCGCGTCATCAATATGCCCGGCATCCCCATGCCTTCCAACCGTATCGAGCTGGCCGAGCTGCTGTGGGAGCACGCCGGCAAGCCTGAGCCTGTAAGCACCGCCCTCTATAGCGACATCGACGAGGGCGATACCGACGCACAAAAGGCCGCCCGCTGGGCAGTGGAGCAGGATCTGATGAAGGACGATGCGGACAACAATAAATTCCACCCGGCCTTCCCCGTCAGCAAGCTGCGCACCTGCCTGACCTGGAACGCCGCAAAAGAAAAAGGCTTGTTTGACAAGACCGAAGAATAAAAATCAGGACCCCAAAAGGGCTGCTGCACCAAATGTGGTGCGGCAGCCCCTTTTCTCGTTTTCGGGTGTTGGAATTGCGCCCGGCCCGTGGTATACTGACAATAGCATGTTTTCGGCCTTTGGCCGGACAAGTTTTCCACACAGAGGAGGCGCAGCGGTTGAAACATCCGAATCATTTTGGCCGGTGGTTGGCTTGCGTGCTGCTGTGCCTGCTTCTGGCAGGCTGCAGCATGCCCGGTGAACAGGTGCAGGTGGAAGAGCTTCTGCGTGCGCCCAAGCTTTCCGGCGATTACGGCGATGTGCAGACTGCCCTGAACGACTGGCTGGGGGAGAGCGCACAGCTCAAATATCCCATGCAGGGCGACCTGCTTTCGCCTTTCCTGCTGCAGGATCTGGACGGTGACGGCAGGCAGGATGCCGCCGTGCTTTACACCACCGCCCAAAGCTCCAACGTGTGCATTGCCATCCTGCAGAAGGATGATGCCGACATCTGGCATGTGCGCCAGAACGTAGAGGGCCTTGCGGACACGGTAGAGTCGGTGGGGCTGGCCCAGCTGCAGCCCGGCGATGCCACCCAACTGGTGGTGGGTTATACAGCGGCACAGGGCGACCATTATCTGGCTGTGTATTCCTACACCGACGGCGTGCTTTCCACGATCCTGGAGCAGCAGTACCAGCAGTATCTGGTGGAGGATATCACCGGCGGCGGCAATCAGGACCTGATCCTGATGTCTACGCTGGAGGACGGCGGCGTGCAGATCGAACTGCTGACCGTGGATAAAGAGGGCAGCTTCCAGCAGGTGGCTGTTATGGGCCTTTCCGCCAATCGGTTCGCCGGCTGCGCCTCGGTGGCGGCGGGTGTGGGTGCGGACGGCAGGCATTATCTGGTGCTGGATGGCTGGACCGGCATTTCCGGCAACAATCTGGCCAGCGTGCTGCTGCGTTTTGACGAGGACACGCAGCAGATGGTGCCTGCCGATCAGATCAGCACCGAAAAGCTTTACACCGCATCCCTGCGCAATGTGCCCAGTCTGGTCAGTCAGGATCTGGACGGCGACGGCATCGTGGAGATCCCCACCCAGCCGGACGAAGCGGGCCTGCTGAACATGAGCCAGAGCCGCCGCATGGATTTTATCGTGTGGATGGACTATACCAGCCCGCACCCGGAAAAAAGCTTCGGGCTGCTGGACGAAGAGACCAACTGCTATATCGAGCTGCCCATGGAGTGGGAGGGCAACCTCAAACTGACCGACAGCGAACAATATGATGGTGCAGTGGAGCTGCGCACGGTGGACGAAGACCAGCTGGTAATGACCCTGCGTCTGGTGCGCACCACCTCCAGCCTGAAGGGCTGGACCCGCCTTGGCATCGTGGCATCCCGCCAGATGCAGGCGAAGCTTGCCCCGGATGTGGAGATCCGTGATAAAAATTACCGCCTGTCCAAGGCGCTGTATCTGCTCAACTAAAGAACGGAGGAACAGTTCATGGTACGAGTGCTTGTCGTTGAAGATGAAGCCAACATCCGCGAGATGATCGCGCTGAACCTGCGCCTTGCGGGCATGGAGGCTGTGGAGGCCGAAAGCGCCGAGGCGGCTCTGCCGCTGCTGGAGAAGAAGCCGGGCTGCGATGCGGCCATTCTGGATGTGATGCTGCCGGGCATGAACGGCTTCTCCCTGTGCGAGACCATCCGCCGCACCGATCAGAAGATCGGCATTATCATCCTCAGCGCCAAGGGACAGGAGCAGGACAAGATCCGCGGCCTTTCTATTGGTGCCGATGACTATATGACCAAGCCTTTCAGCGTAAGCGAACTGCTGGCCCGTGTGAAAGCGCTGTGCCGCCGCGTCGGCCGTACTGCAGGCGGGGACGAAAAAGAAAAGGAAAACCCGCTGGGGATGCTCACCAGCGGCGAATTTGTGCTGGACGAGAACCGCCGCGTGCTGCTCAAGGCAGGCCAGCCGATTGAGCTGACGCAGGTGGAATTCCAGATCATGGAGCTGTTCTTCCGCAACCCCGGCATTGCGCTGGTGCGCGAGAAGATCTTGAAGGGTGTCTGGGGCGAGAACTATTTTGGTGACGTGAAGATCGTGGATGTGAACATCCGCCGTCTGCGCATGAAGGTGGAGGATGAACCCAGCCATCCCACCCATATCCTTACTGTGTGGGGCTACGGTTACAGATGGGAAGAATGAGAAGCGGGATCACCCGCCGGTGGCTGCGGGGCAATCTGCTCATCACCGTGCTGCTGGTGCTGCTGGCCGAAACCATGTTCCTGTACAACTACACACGCAGCTATTATAACAGCGTGCAGCAGACCATGTACCGGCGGTTCTCTTCGGTGTCCGGCCAGCTGAAAATGTACACCGGCGATACGGTACAGAGCACGGCGGCTACCCGCAGCGTGGCCCTGCGCCGCATGGTGGAGCAGTTTGCCGATAAGGACAAATACGAGTTCATGCTGCTGGACAGCTATGGCGGGGTCATTGCGTCCTCCAGCGGCACAAATGCGGACGGCATTGTGACCGGCATCGACTTTGAGCAGGCGCAGGAGGCTTCTGATGGCCTTGGTGTGGCGGTCTACCGCACCCAGTCCGGTGAGCTGGTGATGGCGGCCTGTTATCTGGTGCCATACGCCGCCGAGGATGTGGCGGCGATGCGTCTTGTCACCAGCCTGACCCTTGTGGGAGCGCAGATCAAGAACGCCATCGCGGTAAGTGTTGTGATCGCGGCGGTGATCCTTGCTTTCACCGTGATGTCCGGCCTGTACTTCATCCGCAGCATCGTGGTGCCGCTGGGGCAGGTGGAGCGCACCGCAGCCAGCATCGCCCGGGGTGAGCTGGATGTGCGCCTGCCGGTCACTGGCAACGAGCACGACGAGCTGGACCGCCTGCGCGGCACCATCAACCAGATGGCCGAAGGGCTGGAAGAGACCGAGAAGATGAAGAACGAGTTCATCAGTTCCGTCTCTCACGAGCTGCGCACGCCGCTCACCTCCATCCGGGGCTGGGTGGAGACCCTGCGCACACTGGACGACCCGGCAGACGAGAACTACCGCAAGGGCCTTGAGATCATCAACAATGAGACGGGCCGCCTGTACAACATGGTGGAAGAGCTGCTGGATTTCAGCCGTCTGCAGAACGGCCGCATCCGTATGGACTGCCGCCCGCTGGACCTTGTGGCAGAGCTGACCGATGCGGTGCTGTTCTGTGAAGCACGCATCCAGCGCGAGGGCCTTGTGCTCAGCTACACCGAGCCGGAGGAGATGATCCCGGTCTATGCCGACCCGGACCGTCTGCGGCAGGTGTTCATCAACATCATGGACAACGCCATCAAGTACTCGGCCCCCGGCGGGCGCATCACGGTCAAGCTGTGGGCGGGCGAATACAAGGCTTTTGCGGAGATCATCGATCAGGGCCGCGGCATCCCGCCGGAAGACCTTGAAAACGTCAAGACCAAGTTCTACAAGGGCAGCAATTCGGTGCGGGGCAGCGGCATCGGCCTTGCGCTGGTGGATTCCATCATGACTGCACTGGACGGCACCATGGACATCAAGAGCACGCTGGGCCGCGGCACAGTGGTTACACTGGGCTTGCCGCTGTACCATAAGGCGTGAAGATTTTGTCACAATTCTGTGGTAAAATAACCGGGAAAAATATGATCCGATAGGAGAACCCAATGAATCAACCTAAAAAGGAACGTTTCAAGACCAGCGTCGGCGGGCAGGCGCTGATGGAAGGCATCATGATGCGCGGCCCGAAGCTCATCTGCTGCGCCGTGCGCAAGCCGGACGGCACCATTGAGACCAAGATCGACCCTGTGAAGAACCACGGCATCTGGACAAAGATCCCGCTGGTGCGCGGTGCCATCTCCATGATCGAAAGCCTGATCGTGGGCTACCGCTACATGATGTACTCGGCTCAGGTGAGCATGGGTGACGACTACGACCCCGAAGAGGAAGAGACTGCCTTTGAAAAATGGGTGGGCGACCACTTGGGCAAAAAGGCAGAGGACGCACTGCTGGCCTGTGCCGCCGTACTGGGCGGCCTGCTGGCGATTTTGCTGTTCACCGTGCTGCCCACCCTCATCGTGGGCGGCGTGAACCACTTTGTAACATTGGGCCGCTGGGCCAAGGTGGTGCTGGAAGCGGTGCTGAAAGTTGGCATTTTCCTCACCTATATGGTGGCCATCTCCAAGATGAAGGAGATCCACCGCGTGTTTGAGTACCACGGTGCCGAGCACAAGACCATTGCCTGCTATGAGGCCGGTGATGAGCTGACCGTGGAGAATGTGCGCAAGTACACTCGGTTCCATCCGCGCTGCGGCACCAGCTTCCTCATTCTGGTGGTCATCGTCAGCGTGTTCCTCTACAGCGTGCTGCCGTGGGGCAGCATCGGCCTGCGGGTGCTGTTTAAGCTGCTGCTTCTGCCGCTGGTCATGGGCATCAGCTATGAGCTGCTCAAGTGGTGCGGCCGGTCCGATAACATTGCTACCCGCATCATCCGCCAGCCCGGTATCTGGGTGCAGCATCTGACCGTGTTTGAACCGGACGACAGCATGATCGAGGTGGCTATTGCCGCCGTGACCCCTGTGCTGCCCGAGGACCCGGAGGATGGCAGATGGTAATTGCTGGTTTGACCCCGCGCGAAGCGGTGCGGGCCGTGGAAGCCCGGCTTTCCGCTGCAGGGTGTCCGGATGCCGATTACGATGCACGGGAGCTGTTCCGCGTGGCAGCCGGGCGGGATGCCCGCCTTTCCGACCGGGTGCTGACCACGGAGGAAGCGGAAAAGCTGGAAGCCCTCTGCACGCGCCGTGAGCAGCGGGAACCGCTGCAATACCTGTGCGGGATCTGGAGCTTTCTGGATTTTGACCTTGCCGTTGGCCCCGGTGTGCTCTGCCCCCGGGCAGACACTGAGGTGGTAGCGGAAGCGGCTGCCAATACCCTGACGGGCATTGCAGCGCCCCGGGTGCTGGATCTCTGCGCGGGGACCGGCTGTCTGGGGCTGGGCATCAAGCGCTTCTGCCCGGCGGCGCAGGTGACCTGCGTGGAAAAAAGCCCGGAAGCCTTTGTTTATCTGGAAAAGAACTGCCGCTGCGCCCTGAAAGGGCAGGGCAGGCAGACGGAGGACTTGCTGGAGCCTACCGCGTTTGAGCAGGCAGATGCCCCGGCCTTTGACTGGGGGCCGGCGCTGAACGCTCTGCGCGCAAAGGCAAAGCCAGCCTATGCGGTGCAGCCGGTGGAGGGCGACCTGTTCACCTACTGGCAGGGCCTGCCGGAAGGGCAGCTTGATCTGATCGTATCCAACCCGCCCTACCTCACCGCCGAGGAGATGCGGCATCTGCAGCCGGAGGTGGCGCAGGAACCGGCCATGGCGCTGGAAGCAGGAAAGGACGGCCTTGTGTTTTACCGTGCCCTTGCAGAGCATTACCAGAATGCACTGCGGCCCGGCGGAGCATTGGTGCTGGAGATCGGCTGGCAGCAGCGGCAGGCTGTGGCGGCACTGCTGGCTGCAAACGGCTGGGCAGACATTGAGTGCCGCAAGGATTTTGGCGGCAACGACCGGTGCATGATCGCCCACAGACCCGAAAAATAAAAGTGAAAATAGAAACAACTTCTTGTTGTAATATTTTGATTTTGTGGTATACTATACTGGAAAGTATACGGACAGCCCGCGCACGGCGGGCAGCAGGAAGAAAAGGAGCAGCACGCTATGGCAAAAAATCAGAACAACAACACCGTTGCCCCGGCGACCAAAAAGACCGAGCCGGAGGCCAAAAAGGATGCGCTGGCCACTGCGCTGGCCCAGATCGAAAAGCAGTTCGGCAAGGGTGCGATCATGAAGCTTGGCGAGGCTAAGGCTATGGATATCGAGGCTATACCGACAGGCTCAATGACCCTTGATATGGCGCTTGGTATTGGAGGAGTGCCGAGAGGAAGAATTATTGAGATATACGGACCTGAGTCATCAGGTAAGACAACGGTCGCACTTCATGTTATCGCAGAAACACAGAAAATGGGCGGAGAGGTAGCTTTTATCGACGTTGAGCATGCTCTTGACCCTGTTTATGCAGGTCAGCTTGGCGTTGATATCGACAATATGCTTGTTTCTCAGCCTGACAGCGGTGAGCAGGCTTTGGAGATAGCCGAGGCTCTGGCACGTTCCGGTGCTATCGACTGTATCGTTATCGACTCTGTTGCGGCAATGGTAACAAAATCTGAGATAGATGGCGAAATGGGCGACACTCACGTTGGTCAGCTTGCAAGACTTATGTCTCAGGCTATGAGGAAGCTCACATCTGTTATTGCAAAGTCCAATACAACGGCTATATTTATCAATCAGGTCCGTGAGAAGATAGGCGTTATGTATGGAAACCCTGAAACTACTCCAGGCGGACGTGCTTTGAAGTTCTACGCTTCAGTAAGAATAGAGGTCAGACGTGGAGAGCAGATAAAGAACGGCTCTGAGGTCATTGGTAACAGAACAAAGTGCAAGGTGGTAAAGAACAAGGTAGCACCGCCGTTCAAGGAGTGCGAGTTTGATATCATGTACGGCAAGGGTATCTCTCGTGTGGGCGAGGTGCTTGACATGGCGGTAGACCTTGATATCGTTAAGAAGGGCGGAGCTTGGTTCAGCTACAACGATATGAAGCTTGGTCAGGGACGTGACAACGCTAAGGAGTTCCTGCTGAACAATCCTGACATCATGGACGAGATAGAAGCCAAGATAAAGGAACATCAGGCGGAGCTTGTGCTTGCGGCGCAGAAGGATAAAAAGGCCAAGAAGCTCGAAGAAAAGGCTAACGCAGGTGCGGCGGCTCAGAGTGCAAATGAGGATATGACTGCTGACAAGCCTGAAAAGAAGATACGCAAGGCGGCAAGCGACAAGTCTGTTGTGGCAAAGCCTGAGGAGGACTTCGAGGAGTTCGCTCCTGTGGACATAAGCGAGCTTGGTGACTGATAAATGCTTAAAATAACGGGCGTTTCAAAATACAAGGGCAGTACATACATGATAGAGTTCGAGGAGGGCGAAACGGCTTTTCTCAACTACGAGATAGTGTCAGCCTATGGTCTGAGAGCAGGGCTTGATATGCCTGAGTCTGCTTGGGAGAAGATAGTTTTTGACAACGAGTTCAGAAAGGCTAAGGAAAGGGCTTTGTATCTCCTTGATTACAGGGACTATTCCTATGTGGAGCTTTACAAGAAGCTTGAAAAGAATTACAGCGAGGAGATATGCGACGCTGTAATGGATAAGATGCTGGAGCTTGGGACGGTCAATGACAGGCGGTATGCTCAGGGGCTTGCGAGGACTTACGTGGAAGTGCGTAAATACGGATATTACCGTGCTTATCAGCAGATGAGACAGAAAGGGCTCACGAAGCCTATAATAGAGGAAGCTCTGGAGGAATACAGCGAGGGTACATACGAGCGGCTGTATGAGCTTGTGGAGCGAAAGTATCTCAGATATCTTGACGGAGAAAAGGGTGACATAAAGGTAAAAAACGCCCTTGTGCGTTTGGGGTATTCATACGACATAATAAAAGAGGTGCTTGCTGACATAAAACAGGAGTACGGCGACGAATAAAGGAGCAAAGAATGAAAAAGATCATTTTTGCGGCGGCTATACTGAGTGCGGCGGTCATGACAGGCTGTTCGCTGAGCTTTGACGGCACAGACAGCTCTCAGCCTGCGGAAAATGTTCAGGGCAGTGAGAACGCTGTGACAACGCAGGGAACTGATACGGAAAGCGAAGAAGCCGCTGACCCGCTTGAAGAGGCAAAGGACGTTGCGGCAATGTATCTTAAAGCCGCAAACGCTGAGTTTGACCAATCAATGGTTAAGCTTATGACGGACGATTATGCCGCTGACTATGAATATATGAAAAAGAACATGGGCGGCGACAAGCGGAGTAAGATATAGCTTTGACAAGGATAAGTGCGGCTTTATCGACAAGGTGAACATCTCGGAGGAGTATTCAAAGGCGGCGGAGCTTTATGTGACCATAGCTTATGACAGCTCTGAGGGAGAGGTCACGTCATCGCAGTATATTCTTATGGTGCTTGACAAGGACAATGATTGGAAAGTTTGCTTTGCAGGCTCAAAGGCGCAGGCATATGCAGACGGAATTATAACTGACGAAAACTCGGAAAAGGCAGAGGCTAACGCTCAGGCGGTATATGAGGCGGCAGAAAAGGCGGTCACGGAGCTTTCAAAAGACAAGAGCTACAAGTTTGAGTACATGAACTACATTTCCACAGAGACGGATAAGTTCATAGAAAAGATAAAGGAACAGCTTCCTGATGAGCTTAAGGATACATATTTCACTGTTTTTATTGATGAAGGAAAGCTTGATTATGTTGTTTGGTCGCAGGAAGCAGGGTCAGAGATAACTGTTACTTACCCTGAGAAGAAAAACTGACGGTGCAAAAGTGCTTGACAAAATAAATTGCGTGGTGTATAATATAGGTAACCACGAGATTGATTGTGTTCACAGTGACACACAAATGAAAACCCCGAAAGTTGCAGCTTTCGGGGTTTTCTTTTGGGATCATGCCGGACTTACTTTCTGTATGCTTTTGGCTTTGTGGGAAATTCATAAATATTTTGATTTTTGTCATACAATAGTGACTAAAAGGGCTTGACAAAACTGTGTAAAAGTGAGATAATAAGATAGATTATTGTGATACTTTATGCCGTCCGTTGGCGGTGTAGGATTGGAGATTTTTTCATGGCAACTAGAGTGGGAATGGTTTCTCTCGGATGTCCTAAAAATCAGGTGGACGCTGAGCATATGCTCTATGATCTGCGCAAAGAGGGTTTTCAGATAGTTTCTGACGCAGCCCTTTCTGATGTGGTCATTATAAATACCTGTGGATTTATCGAGTCGGCTAAACAGGAGGCTATAGACACTATACTTGAGTTCTGTACTCTCAAGCAGGAGGGCAGGATAAAGGCGGTAATAGCTACGGGCTGTCTTGCTGAAAGATACCGTGACGAAATGAAAAAGGAGATCCCTGAGCTTGACGCTGTTGTGGGAATAGGCTCTAACGGAAAAATTTGCGATATTATAAGAGAGATACTGCTGGATAAGCAGGCTGTCTGTTCTTATGGCGCAAAAACTGAACTTTCCATGGAGGGCGGAAGAATTATTTCTACTGAGCCTTTCTATGCGTACATAAAGATAGCCGAGGGTTGCAGCAACAACTGCACTTACTGCGCTATCCCGTCTATAAGAGGAAAATACAGAAGCAGACGCATGGAGGATATTGTCAAGGAAGCCAGATGGCTGGCTGAGAACGGCGTGACGGAGCTTGTAGTTGTGGCGCAGGATACAACACGCTATGGCGAGGATATATACGGCAAGTCTATGCTCCCTGAATTGCTCACGGCACTTTGTGAGATAGACGGCTTCAAGTGGATAAGAACGCTTTATTGCTATCCTGAGAGGATAACGGACGAATTGCTGGACGTTATCGCTAAAGAGGACAAGCTTGTAAAGTATCTTGATATGCCTATACAGCACTGCAACAAGACCATACTTAAAAGAATGAACCGCCATGGGGACAGAGAGACCCTTACGGCGCTTATAAAGAAGATAAGAGAAAAGATACCGAACGTTACGCTGAGGACAACTCTTATTACAGGCTTCCCAGGGGAAACTAAGGAACA
>OHPS01000742.1_pt1 | contig 11976 bp, 12 predicted proteins | sample 1577811 | NCBI WGS metagenome assembly OHPS01 (sample SAMEA3879552, study PRJEB24766) | human gut metagenome | biome: human-associated habitat; feature: feces | place: USA | collected 1985/1987
CCCGTTCTTTGGCCTGCAGGTATGCCACCCATTCATCGTGGGCCTGATCCAGCCGGGGGCGTTCCTCGTCACGAATCCGGGCGTTAGACTTCTTCCCGCTGTTGGTGATCTGGACCGTGACCCATACCTGAGTCATACCATAGAGGTAGCGCCCAATCGACCACTCGACCGCAGCCCGTTTCATAGAATCAGAAAGGCCGCCTTTGACCGATTCAAATTCGCTGTCATCAGCTCCGTCCCATTTGGTCAGGCATTGTTCAAGCTGTGGGAAAAAGATAGAAATTCCACACAACTGGGCTGAGCCATTTTTCCAGGGACGGAAATCGTTGTACCAGCCGTCAATCCCGACGGTATCATCCAAACGGTTTTGGATGGCGCGATTGGTAACGTAGGGCACGGCCAGTCCCTTGGTTTTTTCCGCATTGGTGGCGGAAACCCGCCACTCAATGTCGGAGCTGGAAAATGGGGCGCTGAGTACAGCGCGCAATTCTTCCGGCGTTTTTTGCCACATTCACATCGCCTCCATTGAAGTCAGTTGCCGGCGCCGTCACATGTGCTGAATAAAATGGGCAAGCGTCTGTCCATTGGGGATCAAAATATCGGTATAGTAATAGGCAGGCTCCTTGTCCTTCAAATGCTGCATCAGATCCCGATAGTCAAGGCCCAGTTGGTTGTCGGACGGATCAAACCGGTCAAAGTTATTGGGAATGCTGAGCAGCAATGCGGGAAGTCCGGCTGCTTTTCGCAGTTCCTTATATTTAGGGAGCGTGTTGGCCCCGATACACAGGCTGCCGGATGAATCAACATTGCTGAATGGATAATGATACATAATAGTATCCGGTGTTGGCGTTTCATCCGCGATCACTCCGATCCGGCATGCGCTCACAGCGCCGTCTGCGGCCCCGACTGAAAAACCGAAGACAAGGCGGGGGATCGGGAAATCCGGATAAGGCGTTTTATACAGCGACAGATCCGCACGGAGGCGGGGGTACCATACGACCACGCTGACGGACTCCTTGGTCTGCCTGACAGCGAGGGTATTCAATGGCAGAAACCCGGAAGACAGGACGGGCGGTGCGTCTTCCCTGATATAGACGCTTTTCCGGAAGCAATTTAGAAGCTGGTCCCGCGAAATTTCTTTCCGGGAGATCAGAGGACCCTTTTTCTGTTCCACTTCGATGATCCCATCCTCCACAGAAAAGTGGATGGATACGCGGTCTTCCATCAAGCTGCCTCCTTTCTCCTGCGGGCGTTTTTCTTTTTGGGAAAGGCGATGACCTTCCGCTTATTTTCCTCCGCTTCGCGTTTCAGGCGGGCCAGTTCAGTCTCCAGATGGTCAATCCCGTCCTTACATATATCCAGTATGCTGAACAGCGCGTCCGGAATGTCGTAGTACGCTTCAAACTCATCATCGACTATCAGGACGAGCTTTGGCCCCTTTTTATCCCGCAGGCTGTCGTACAGGCAGTAATCATAAGAATAGCTGTTCATTCTCAAGGCGCGGTTGACAGCCTCCTCTAAGGTGGACACGAATGGATTCTCAATGGGCAGGATACCACGGGTAGCCTCGTATTCCCGGCAGAGCTGGTCAAAACGGGAGAGAAGGCTGTCCCGCATAATATAGACGGTCCGTTCTGAAAACATGCGCCAGTCGTCCTCCGGATGGCGCTGCACTGTCACATCCTCGAAAATCAGGCAGGGAAGGTCATATTCGAGCTCCAAATAAGTCTCAACGGACAAAATGGCGTCCTTTCCGCTGGCTTGGAGCAGAAGGTCGAGCCGCCCGCGGTCCGCAAAGCGCTTTGCGATATGGAGTAATTTTGCGATGCCGTCCATCTCATATTCGTCAAGCTCAAGCACATGATCACCTCATAAAACAGTTCGTTTATATGGCTGCCGTCACACAAATGCGGCGCGGCATGTAGGGGGGATTTTCCGGATGCTGCGTATGAGTTCTCCATGATTCCACATCCGTCGCCCCGATTCCTCTATGTATCCCAGCAGTGCCGCCGGGTCATAGCACTCGAATTCATCGTAGTCGATGTCTGCTAAGCGCGGATAAAGGCCCAGTTCCAGAAGCGGCAAAACCTCATGGAGCAGATAAGAGTTGACCGGCTCCTGTTCCTCCGCTTCCACATCGGTTTCCGGCTCCTCGTCCAGCAGGCTGGCCAAGCTCTCCAAATCCAGGAAAAGTGCCATCAGGCCACCTCCAGCTCCTGCAGCTCCGCCACACACAAGGCGTATTCCTGCAGATTTTCAAGGAGTTGTTCCTCCTGAGATTCAGAAATCTGGTTGCAGTTATAGCCCAGATAGTAGATCCCGGCGGCAGCGGAGACATCCCCGCTGAAAAACTTTTGCGCCAGCTCCAGTTCCTTCCGAGTTCCCGGATCGCTGCTGTCAATGGAAACCACTGTGATATTCAGGGACTGGATGGGAGATTCGTTCAACAGGGTCTCCCCCTGAGCGATCAGGCGCTGCTGCCGTGCCTCTATCTCGTTCATCTGTTCCAGCCGTGCCCTTGTGTAGCACAAAAGCATATCCTCCATATCAGCTGTGACTCCGCCAAGCATGACGCCAAAGGGACGGTAATTGCAAATTGACCAGGCGTATGTGGCCGGCAGAAACCGGCTGCACACAGACCCGAGCAGCGGCGTGAGTTTTTTTGCCGTTTCGGACCAGACCGCAGCCCGGATCACATCCAGGTTTTCACCCTTTTGAATCTGCTTCCGGGCCTGCGGACCCAGCGGCACAATGGTTGCCAGATACTTTTTGTCTTGCATATTCAACCCTCCTGAATTGTTATACCAGGGATCGAAATCCCGTGGGCGTGAGGATGTTGAACACCATGCGATTGGTGATGGTTTCAATCACATCTGTAGAAATCAGTTCACCGCGTTCAGAGTGATTTTCTTCTCTCCGCTCATGGCGTTCTTTGATGATCCGCCCCTTTATAATATGAGGGCAGTCACACTGCATCAGGCCGTTGATCAGGCCGGAGCCCCCAATCAGCCCCACCTGTCCGATGGATAAGGGGAGCGGAGGCCGTCCCATCTCCTGTTCCTGCCCGTCCTTTTGGAGCAGACGCTCCAGGCTTTGGGAGGCCATAAGCTGATGCGCCAGCTCCGATTCATTAAATACAGAGCCTCGAAAAATTTTCACGTCCAATGCCGCATCTGGAAGCTGATAGCGCCCTTCCGGAAGCTGATCCAGTGTCCGCAGCGATTCAGGATGCAGCGCGGCCGTGTAGAGGCTGGCGCTGGCAGCTTCATCGCTTTCCCGCGGCTTTCGGGTCCCAAGGACGGCGATTTGTTTGAATTTTCCAAATTCGCCGTCCAGAAAGCGATAAACAGATATATCCGAAAAATTATCTGTGAAGATTTGGCAGACATCTTCTGTCATTCGATAGTAGGGGACAATGTAGATCATCAGGCCGCCCATGACCAGCGCCTGAAATGCTTCGACCAGGAATCGCTTTTCGTCCCGTCCCCTCAGCCCGCAGCCAAGTGTGACTGTGAGATATGGCGGGTTAAGGAGTATTGCATGAAATGATCTGTTTCCCACATAGGAGCTGAAAAAGTCACCATAGGCAACCCGGAACAGCTTTTGCTCGGCCAGTCCGGCCCTTTCCTCATCCAGCTCGATGCCGTAGCACCGGCTGTCATGTCCGAGGGCCAGGCGCAGCACCGCGTCCCCAGTTCCGCAGCATGGGTCCAGCAGATTGACCGTCTTATCCGGAAAAACGATGCCCCGCTCCAGATACCCTACATGCGTCAAATCGGTGGGATAATGCCCTAACTTGACATGATTCATCAGGCGACCGATGGTAGACGCGTCAACGGTATGGTAACTGGGCAGCGCGTCAAGAAAGCGGCTGATCCCGCCGGAGAACTTGGAGTAATCTCTTGTCATCAGCTCAAACGATGAGATCTGATTGACCAGCGCCTCACAGATGGAAGCGGCGGGATGCTCAAGCTCCAGCAGAAGGGGTTTCAGAGACCTCACGCCGTTGGCGATCCCGATCCGGCCTGACGAGAGCGACAGGTAAGCGCTTTGGGCGGCTTCAGCGTTGCCGGCAGCTTGGCATGTCTCCAGCTGATTGCGGAAGAATACGGTGGTATCGAGCAGATAGCGGATTCTGGAAACTTGCTCCTGGAGCCGGTCCAGCACATAGAATCGCTGCCCGTTCTGGTCGAAAGCTCCTGGTGTTTCTGTACCTTCCTTGACGCTGGACGGATATTCTACGTAGTTTAACATGATGGCTTCGTCCTTTTCATGGATTGATGATAGACATGCGGCAGGAAGATCACAGGCATAACCGCCATCTTCCATAGTCCGGCCGGCGGATGCCCATCTCCTGGATATTGCTTTACACATGATACACAGGAGAGGGCCGCAACCAGTTGTCACGGCCCTCTGCCTGGGGACGCCTATGCGGCGTCAGTTATCATATGCTTTTCGGTGCGGTTTGCCTGGCTGACGTCCGGGGCCGCCAAAGGAGCCAAACGCCTGCACATGCAGTAGGATGTGAGGCGGAATGTTCCACTGGCGTCCAGATAGCCGGAGGCATACCGATCTTGAACGAGGACTTTTCCGCCTATGGAGACACTTTCCGTTCTCCGATAGCTAACGGGTACCCTCATAGCCTTACGCCGCATTGCTGCGCTCTGCGGATTCCGTAACAGGCACAGGTTCGATTTTTGAGCCCGCCTCCTGCCCGTCTCCGCGCTGGTACGCCGGGGACGGCGGATCAGTCATGGGCTTCAGACGGATGGTATAGCCGACATCCTTTAAGAGTACATACATCGCTTTAAGCTTAAGGAAGTCGAAATCGTCTGCCAGCCGGTCTTCACCCTTTCCCGCTCTGGCCAGGAACGCTTTCATCAGCTCCTGATCCTGCTGGGTGGCTTCTCCGGCCTTGCCCGCTTCTGTGGGATTGACCGGAGCGGTGGTACCAGCCCCCTTCATGCCGCTTTCCTCTTTCGCATTTGGGGATGACTGCTTGTAGGGCGCGTTGATCGGGGTGCGGTGCCTCACAGACAGCCATAATCTGCGGAAGAAGCCAGACAGCAGGGCGCCGATCACACCCCGCTTTTTTTCCGACAGATAGGTAAACTCCTCCACACGCAGCTCGCTGATCTGGTGCTTGCTGACGGTGAGCTTCCTGGCCTCCACATACTCGGCCTCCAAATAGCGGGACACCACAGCGGAGCTTGAGACGATGACCTCGACCGCCCGGACATACTCCGCGGCCAGCAGATCACAAACAACCTTCACTGTGTCAAGATCCCGAACAGAGACTGCGGGAGAATAAACGGAGCCTGCATCCAGCAGTCCTTTTCCGGTGATGCGCTTCGCTCTCACAGCGCCGTCAACCACCAGTGTGCCGTCCGCGATAATCGTCTGGCACTCAAGGCGCTCATAATGCAGTGTTTTCCCTTTGGGAACATACAAGGTTTTCATGATGTGCAACCTCCAGTTTTTTGTTTTGTGTTATGCCACCTGTTTCCGCGGGGGAATATAGGTGGTCGCTTCCTCGGGCTTCAGACGCACCGGGAGAATCAGTTCGGTAAAGCCGTTGTCAGCCGTAAGCACGGTGGGCCCTACCGGACTTGTAAAGCTCATCCTGGCTGTTTTGATGCCACGCTTTGCAAATGCGTCAAAGGCATCCAGCAGATAGCGAGGGTCGTAGCCGATCACAATGGCGGGAGGGCGCTCCATCCTCAATTCCGCACGGTACAGTCCGGAATTTCCACGGACGGAAAGCCATCCGTCACCAAGGCGGAGCGGCGCTCGTAATTTTTTGTTTTCCATTTTCAGAAGATACTTCAGATCGTTTCGTGTACCTTCCACATCTATCCAGCGCGCCTCTGTGAAGATGGTCGGAATGGTGGAGTCCAGTTTCAAACCGCCCAATGGCGGTACCCGGGTAATCAGCCGCTTGGAATCATTCTGAACGGACAGCCACTCCCTGCCAATCGACAGGGTGCAGTCCTCATCGGCAAAAACACTCAGCAGTTCCATCGCTTCCTCCGGGATTTGAAACGGCTTGGCTGCTTCAAAGTCCGGAATCGTTCGGACGCTCAGCCTATATCCGTCCAGCGCGTACATCCTGTGATCCGTAAATTGTACGCAGCAGCTCCAGGGGCGGTTTGTGTCCGAGGAAACAGCGTGCCGGACCTGTGTGAAGAGGCCGAAAACAGTTCCAGCGTTGATCTGATAGACCTGCTCCGGCTGAAACTCTTTCGGCAGCGGATAGAGATCGCTGTCGAATACCAACTGATGGATCTCACGCCCTCCACAGGAAAAACGCGCCTGGTTGTAGGGGATGTCACAGTTGTGCGGCTTTTTCTCGGCAGTTTCATATTCCAGATGAAGCTCACCAGAAAAATAAGCGCAGGCATCCAGAAGTCTTTGCGTATCATATAGGGTGAGAGAAAATTCATCGCCCTGTGCCGGGATCGTCGCCTGACACCATTGGTTGAGATTGCAGCAGGCAATGGTACAGGAGTTACGGCTGAAAAATAAAGTTGCCTGGGATAATGCGGTAAATGGCCCTTTGGGCGCTGCCGCTCCATATACTTTCTTCAGTGCGAGACGAAACTCATCCAGGGGGAATACACTGACTACCCTCATGCGGCTTTCCTCCGTTTCACATTTTTCTTGAAGGATTGGATGTTGACCGATTTGGTGGAGAAAACGCTTTTCCCGACGGAATGGTTATTTCCTTCCGCCAGAATATTGTAGATGTGGATCGTCACGACGGTTGCCGCCGCCAGATTCGCTGCAATAGTCTGCGGCGCGGAGATCGACGCCTCCGCGCAGGAGAGTTCAGTCGGAAACTTATCCGTTTGCTCCAGGACCTCGGGATACAGGCTGGCAACCGGCTGATAGAAGGTCTTTCCGCTTCGCCGGACACCGCAGATCACCTGCCCACTTGCTTTGCTGTTCCCGGAATCAATATAGATCAGTTCCTTTGCGCGTTGGAAAACGCTGTGAAAGACCTGCCGGGAGCGGTTATTGTCCACCGCCCCAATCAGGATCACGATTTCCGATATGACTTCCCGTACAGCTTCGCCATTCTGATTGGTAACATACCTGTTCTGCGGATACTGCAAAGGCTCCAGCAGTTCTTCCAGCATCTCCTCATCCTCGACATACTGTGGGATATAGCTTGTTTCGATTCCGAAGGCGTTGGAATACCGTTCTGCCAGGACCATTGCCTTGTTTTTTCCCAGATCCGCTTCAATAAAGTTCTGGCGCCCGAGGTTTTTCTCCTCAACCAGGTCGCCGTCGCAGAGGATGACCCGGATCGGCCGGTCCAATGCGTAAAGCAGGCGGTAAAGCTGAGGTACAATGTATCCTCCGGTGCCGCCGGTCCCTACCAAAACGATTTTGACCGGGCGGGATTTTGAGAAAATCATGCGGCCTTCCCCCAGACTTCATCCATGTCAAAACACTCACTGTCAAGGCGCGCTGCGTCATCCATCATCTGAATACGCTCCAGCCACTTGTGAGGAAATACCTGGGTTGGAAGCGGCTCAAGGACCGTATCAGCGGGGATGAGCCAGTGTGTGCCCCCATTGCAGATCCTAACCGTCAGCTCGGGGAAATAGTTCTCCAGGTGGCCGACGACCATGTAAATCCGGTTGGCACGTTCATCCCGGTCATCCACGGCGGAAAAACGGGCATCCATGTCATTGTGCGAATGGAGATCCGCATAGTGGATATATCGGTCGCTGTCCAGCGGCTCCTCCCCCGCATCAGGAAGGACAATCGCATGACCCACAGACTGGCGGGGGACATGGAGGATGAACTTTTCATCTTCCTTATCCCAGTAAATATGGATCAGCGCCTCCAAAGGGGTGCCGTCTGCTCTGGCCTTCATCATATAGCGGAACAGATCCAGCGCCTGTGAAAAGAGAGTATACGGAATGCGTGGAAGGGCCGGTACAAAGCCGGGGATAATTTTGTCCAACAGTTTCACCTCCGAGGCAGGCGTCACAAATTCACCAGCTTCCGTCACCCGACGCTCATAGACCAGTCCATCAGCAGAAGGGATGAACGTAATGGTTTTCCCGGAGTCCTCGGCCTCCTCCATTGTAAGAAACACCCCCTTGTAGAGGGCGATCCCTTTTGGCTTCATGGTGACAGACGGCTTGACAATGCAGGCCGGCTTTTTTGTCGTGGATTTTTTCAGCCCATCCAGAAATTCTTTCGAGGTTTCGATTTCGCGTTTGAATTCTCCGATTTTGGTTTTCTTGGGCTTTGCCACCTTTTTCGTAACAGTGCCGTAAGTGACATTCCAGGTGACGCTTGCAGCTTCCTCAAGCTCGGTAAAGTCCTCTGCTTTGGCTTCCCGCAGCTCCTCAAAGGTCTGATCCAAATTCTCAATGACCTCCGTAGTCCCGTTGTAGGAGAACTGGGGAAGCTGCGCGAAGAGCGAGGCGTTGGCGGCCTGAACGTTCTTTGTTTCCTGAAGGTCCATCATTGCCAGCAGGGGGTTTTCACCCTCATTACTCTCCTGTGCGGGAGGGGCAAACGGGACCACATTGTTGGCCGCATCTGCGGTTGTGGCGGCGGGGGCCGGAGCGGTCACCACAGGCGCAGATGCGGCGGGGGCCGTAGCAGTCACCACGGGCGCGGCAGCGGCGGGGGCCGGAGCAGTCGCCACAGGCGCGGCGGCGGTGGGGGCCGGAGCGGTCGCCATGGGCGCGGCAGCAGCGGGGGCCGGAGCGGTCGCCATGGGCGCAGCAACGGGGACCTGAGCAGTCACCACAGGCGCGGCAGCGGCAGGAGCCGGAGCAGTCACCACGGGCGCAGCAGCGGCGAAGGCTGGAGCGTTTGCCACAGGCGCAGCGGCAGAAGGGGCCGGAGCGGCAGGAGGCACAACAGCAGCAGGGGGTGGAGGGGCATTCACATCGCTTCCAAGGTCAAATGCCGTAGAATCGAATTTGGGTTGCTCCCCTTGACCAGAGATGGCAGAGAAGCTAAACAGGTTTTCATTCATAACTAAGAGCTCCTTTCGTTTTTTGCACAAAAAAAGCCGCAGTCCCCTATAAAGTAGGTAACTGCGGTTTTTGTGTCGATGTTAGGTATTTAGGATGTGGACAAGTCTCCACAGGCCCCAAGGGGCCCATGGGAGTAATCTCCGACCTGGCGAAATCTGGCCTAAATACAGGTAGAGCATATCACATCAGGAGCTCATTGGACAGTTGCGGTTTTCTCCATAGATATTTTTCTGCAAAATGCCCCCATTCTTCAAAAAAGCTGGCCCGATGCTGTGTCGCCAGCATAATTTCACGAAAAGTAAAAAGGTTTCTTCACTCGGAGTGACGAAAAAAACTCATGCTTGCTGGGATTGCAAGTAAAAACTTTTTCTGTTACAATAGTACCATCGAAAAGATATGGACAGGCAGATCCAGCCTGTCCATATCTTTTATTTTTCCGGCATATTCAGAGATGGGAGGTATCCGCTTTGAAAGACATGGACACCGTGGGAGCACTGCCTGGACTGGGCAGCATGGAAAATCATACCCCAGCGTGCCGTTCTTCTCAGAAAGAGCCCTGCACCTGCTTGTGCGGTCTGGATGTTCTGCCGCGTACTAGCTATTCTGCGGCCGTTGCACTTCTTTGCGAATTGGAAGAGCAATATCATCCGCAGGAGCGGTACACACTCCGAAGTCCGGATGGACACCCCATGCCCCGCCGGGGAATTGAATTGGTCCTGTCCCGGCTTTATAACTATGAGCGCGGAATAGTCTGAAACGCTCAGTCTGATCCACTCACCATATGAGATACAAAGAAGAGGTGAAAATTACAAATGGGCAGCAATATCGGCACCACCCGCTGCAACGGACGGCATTTGCATCATATCAGCCATTGGCGCTGTATCTCCGGATTCTTCGACTTACCCGCACAGCGCTATCAATACCGGACAATACGCCGCTGCACTTTTTATATGGCTCCGCCAGCAAAGGAGGGGAAGAGATGATGTTCCGATCCTATCCTGATGTGATGACAGTCAAGCAGTTGGCCGCCGCCCTCGGCATCGGAATCAACAAAGCTTACGAGATAGTAAATGACGGAACGATCAACAGCAAGAGGATCGGCCGCAGGATTCTGATTCCGAAGCTTTACCTTGTTGACTACATTCAGCAAACACGGTACAATAAGGGCGTGTAATGGCGGGCAATTCTGACTGTCTAAGAAAGGAGTCTATTATGACAGGCAGCCTGCAAATCAAGAAAGACAAATTCTATATGGTGTTGAATCTCACTCAGAACGGAAAGCGCCGCCAAAAGTGGATTTCCACCGGCTACACCGTCAAGGGTAACAAGAAAAAAGCGGAGCAGATGCTCCGCGAGACGCTTCGGGAATATGAGATCAAGGAACAGTTCAAATGCTCCGATATGTTCTTTCCAGATGCCGTAAGGCTCTGGCTGAAGGAGTGTGCAGGCAGGGTGGATGAAATCACCCTGCAGGGATATTACAATTTATCCAACGCGCATATCCTCCCATACTTCGAGGAGCTTGGGCTGAAGCTGTCCGAGATTGATCGAAGCGTTTTGCAAACGTACGTGGATCAGAAGCACCAGAACGGTCGCAAAGATGGGAAAGGCGGGCTTTCTCCGCGCTCCCTGCGGCTCCACAAGAACATCCTGTACCAGACGCTGAACATGGCGGTGAGAGATGGGATGATTCCCAATAATCCCTGTGACTTTCTCATTTTGCCGCAGACGGAACACTATGAGTCCCACTTTTACAGCGGGGCGCAGTTGGCGGAGCTTCTGGATGCGGTCAGGGACGAAAATCTTTTCCCAGTTATCAAGCTCACCGCAGTTTATGGGTTGCGCCGCAGTGAGGTCCTGGGCCTGAAGTGGGACAGCGTAGATTTCGATGCCGGCACGATCACGGTAAAGCACACTGTAGCCAAGGTCACACAGATTGTGGAGAAAGACAAAACGAAAAACAAGACCAGCCGCAGAACGTTTCCGCTTACGCCGGATGTAAGAGAGATGCTTTTGGATTTGAAGCGTCAGGAAGACGAAAACCGCCGCCTATTCTGCTCCCAATATACAGAAAACAACTACATCCTGAAATGGGATGACGGGCGGCCATTTGCTCCGGACTATGTGAGCCATCGTTTTAGCCGGCTGCTTGAGATTTACGAAATGCCCCACATTCGATTTCACGAACTCCGTCATTCGTGTGCCAGCTTCCTGCTCAATACGGGTTTCACGCTAAAGGATGTCCAGGAGTGGCTGGGACATTCCGACATCAAGATGACCGCAAATATTTACGGACACCTTGACGTAGGCAGGAAGATGGGCATGGCCGAAAAGATCACCGCAACTCTCTCGAAACTGGCTTGAAAAGTGTTAGAAAGCACGTTAGAACTCTTGGAGGTTACAAAATGAAGGCAAATGACTAAAACAACGAAAAAGTGACAGAAACCTTACGTTTCTGCCACTTTTCCGAACCGAAATACCTGCGCACTTTCCCTGTTTGATTGGTGGAGATAAGCGGGATCGAACCGCTGACCTCTTGAATGCCATTCGTGCGGTAGCAAGCCGTAAATGTTTTGCCCGCATATATCTCCCTGTCCAAGGGTCTGATCTCCATGCACTCTCCCCTTTCCCATCCAACATCTGATTGGTCCACATCCTACCACATCTTTTTACAAAGTACAAGCGCCCAGCCAAATGGCTGGGCGCTTGTTTGATTCAATAAAAGCCTATGCCGAAAGCGATTTGCTTACTGCATGTCCTTGATCGCAGCCTGTGCGGCGGCGAGGCGGGCGATGGGGACACGGAACGGGCTGCAGGAGACATAGTCCAGGCCGACCTTGTGGCAGAACTCGACGGACGTGGGATCGCCGCCGTGCTCGCCGCAGATGCCGAGGTGGATGTGCGGGTTGGTCTCGCGGCCCATCTTGGCGGCCATGGAGACGAGCTTGCCGACGCCGGTCTGATCGAG
>OHPS01000753.1_pt1 | contig 11795 bp, 8 predicted proteins | sample 1577811 | NCBI WGS metagenome assembly OHPS01 (sample SAMEA3879552, study PRJEB24766) | human gut metagenome | biome: human-associated habitat; feature: feces | place: USA | collected 1985/1987
CTTTGGATAACTCTGCCGCCATTATCTTCATTTGCGAAAGCTCTTCGCTGAGCTGTTCACGCTTATTTTTAAGTTCTGCCTGCTCGTTCTGAGAGTCGGCAAGCTTGGCTTCATTATCAGATATCTCAGCTTCGATTTCTGAAAATTATGTCTGAGCCTTGTCGATATCTCCGCTTACTATCTTGTATTTATTTTTCAGCGTTTCGATAAATGTTTCTATCTCATCAAGCTTGTTTTCATAGTCAGAATAATACTCTGAAACACGCTTTATTTCCATTTCAAAACGGAGTATATCGCTGTTTACCTGTGAAAGCTTTTCCCTTAGTCCCTCAGTATCAGCGGTGTATTTTGAAACCTCTTGATTTAGCTTCTCAACCTGCTGTTTAAGCTCTGTAAAGGAGTTTTCAAGTGCTGTTTTCTTTTTAGCAAGTGCTTCCGCTTCATTTTTTCTTGTAAGCAGACCTGTCTGTTTGGAAACGCTTCCTCCTGTGAATGAGCCGCCCGCGTTTATCACCTGTCCGTCCAGGGTAACGATGCGGAATTTATAGCCGTATTTCTTTGCGATAAGGGTTGCACTGTCGATATCCTCTGCTATACATATCCTGCCTAAAAGGCTGTTGATTACGCCCTCAAACTGGCTGTCATACTTAACAAGCTCACAGCCTAGAGCCACAAAGCCGTCCTCATTTTCAAGTTGCGGCATATTTAGCCTGTTTCCTCGAACTGATGTAACAGGCAGAAATGTTGCACGGCCTGCTCTGTTCTCTTTCAGAAGCCTGATACCTCTCTTAGCAGAGTCCTCATTGTTTACGACAATGTTCTGAAGTGCCCCACCCAACGCAGTTTCAATGGCTACAGAGTATTTTGTTTCAACAGATATAAGCTGAGAAACAGTACCGCAAATGCCGCTTATCCTACCCTGCTGTGAGGCTTTCATTATGTGCTTTACGCTGAACTGAAAGCCCTCCATGGAGTTTTCAAGGTCGGCTATAGTCTTTATCCTGTTCTCAACGTCACGGAGCTGTATTTCCGTATCTGTGAGATTTTTGCGACATTCTGAAAGCTTTGTGTTTCTAGTTTCAAGAAGCTTTGCAAGTCCGCTCATGCGGTTTGTAAGCTCCTGCTTGTTTTCGTCAGCTTTGCCTTTTGATTCACGCAGTTCCTTTAATTCCTTTGAAGAAAGTTTTGAATGTTCTTCAAGCTGTTTTTTTCTTTCAAGAGAATTTTCGATCTGCTCATCAATATCCGAAAGGTTGTTTTTAGCATTTTCAAGTCTGAATGAAACTTCCGACTTTTTCATGTAAAGCTCATTTATAAAGCTTCCAGCTTCACTTACCGACTTGTCAGATAATGCAGTTTTATCAATAAGCTCAGAAAGCTCTTTTTCCTTACAATCTACGGCTTCCTGCTGCTTTGCTTTTTTCTCGTCGAGTTCTTCAAGCTCCTGTCTGCGTGTTTTCAGCTCAGCCTCAAGATAGTATTTTGATGAGTTGGACTCACTTATCTGCTCTTTAAGCTTCAAAATATTATCTTCAAGGTGAGAAATATCATTCTCATATACTGCGATCTTTGACAGTGCCTGAGAGTTTTCAAGCTCCACCTGATGTATCTGATTTTTGTAGCTGTCAGCAAGCTCAGATTTTTCAGCGCTCTTTGCAAAGCTGTCATTTATATCATCTTCAATGCTTTCAAGCTCATGCGTGATGACCTCGTACTCTTTTTTTACAGAAGAAAGCTTCTCCTCATAACCTGCTATTTGGCTCATATACTCGTTGAGCTTATGCACCCATACGGAGACTTCCAGCTTTCTCTTTTCTTCATCAAGGACTCTGAACTTCTCCGCCTTTTCAGCCTGCGCTTTAAGCGGACCTATTCGTCCTTCTATCTCTCCCATGATGTCATTGATACGAGAGAGATTATCCTCAGCCGCCGCAAGCTTTTTTTCGGCTTCTTTTTTCTTTGAACGGAATTTTGAAATGCCTGCCGCTTCTTCAAATATCTCACGGCGGTCATTGGATTTTCCGTTTACGATATCTGCTATCCTGCCCTGACCAATTATCGAATAACCGTCCCTGCCAAGACCGGTGTCCATAAACAGTTCCACGATATCCTTTAAATTTACTTCTTTACCGTTTATCATGTAAAAGCTGTCGCCATTGCGGTAAAGCTTTCGTGATACTGACACGGTGTCGCTGTCATATTCAAGTGCACCGTCCTCGTTGTCTATGGTGATAGTTACCTGAGCAAAAGGCGCTTTTGGCCTAGTTTGAGTGCCGTGAAAAATAACGCCTGCCATTTTTTCACCTCTCAGGGCTTTGGAAGATTGCTCGCCCATTACCCAGCGCATAGCATCACCGATATTACTCTTGCCTGAGCCGTTAGGACCGACAACTGCGGTGATACCCTTATTGAATTTCAGCTCTATTTTATCTGGAAAAGACTTAAAGCCCTGCAATTCAAGTGATTTAAGATACATTATTTTTCACCACCCCTCATTATGATTTCGTTTATCTTTATTTTATCGCTGCCCTCGTGACCTACAATTTTTATATTGACACCAAGATCTTTGAAATATTCTATATTAGCTTTTTTCTGACCTATTGCCTTGCTTATCTGCCTTTTCGGTACAGATATCACAACGGAAGCTATATCGCTTATATTGCCATGCTTTCCAAGCTCCTCTGCTATAAGCCTGCGGTAATTTCTGCCTTCGCAAAGTTCACGGAATGCAGGGTGATAAAATCCGCCCAACATTTGCTCCTCCACGACTTCGCTTGCGTGCAGACCAAGCTTTATAACATCTATACCAAGTTTATCGGCTTCTGTGAGAAGATAAGAACAGATTTTCACTACCTCGTCAAAGTCCATAGGCTTATATTCGCCACTTTTGTAAAGCTCTCCGAGCCTTGTACCATTAAGGATAACAACGGGATAAATACGTACTGTTTTAGGAGACAGCGCCGCTATCTTCGACCAAGTTTCCAGCTCAGTTTCACGGTTGCTTTTATAAAGTCCTATCATCATTTGCAGACCAAGGTCAAAGCAACAATAGCTTTTTATAAGCTTTGCAGCGTTTTCGACGTCCTGAACAGTATGTCCACGCTCGTTGGCTTCAAGAACAACATCTGACATAGACTGTGCGCCAAGCTCGATAGCCGTAACGTGATTATCTCTGAGAATGTCAAGTATCTCAGTGCTGATATAGTCAGGTCTGGTGGATATCCTGATACCCTTGAATTTGTCGTTGCCTATAAACTCCTGCGCTGCACCAAGAAGTTCGAGCATATATTCTCTCGGCACTGCTGTAAAGCTACCACCGAAAAAGGCTATCTCCGTCTGTGAAACGTCCTTGACTTCGTTAATTGCCTGTGTGCAGATACGCTTAACATCATCAGCGTGCGGTATCTTCTCTGTACCAGTTATGGTGCGCTGATTGCAAAACGCACACATATGCGGACAGCCTATATGCGGCACGAAGACAGATATATTACTGTGCCCCATAACCCATTAGTTCCAATGCTTCTTTAGCCGCTAACTGTTCAGCGGTCTTTTTCGATCTGCCTGTACCCTCGCCGATAACATTCGTATTCAAAAGTACCTGAACAGTAAATTTCTTATTATGGTCAGGACCTGACTCGCCTTTAAGGTGATATTCTATTCTCTCCTCCGGATTTTTCTGGATTATCTCCTGAAGAATAGTCTTGTAATCATGGAAAACAACTCCATCAGGCGTGATATTTTCAGGTATGAATGAAAGTATATATTTTGAAACAGGCTCGATACCGCCGTCAAGATAAATTGCAGCGATAACTGCTTCAAAAGCGTCTGAAATAATTGACGGTCTTTCTCTGCCCCCTGTTATCTCCTCGCCTTTTCCGAGAAAGATATACTTGCCAAGTTCTATTTTCTTTGAAAACTCAAACAGTGCTTTTTCGCACACAAGTGAAGCTCTCATTTTTGTCAGCTCGCCCTCAGGCATATGCTTGTAATGCTCGAAAATGTGATCTGACACAACTATAGAAAGCACTGAATCTCCAAGAAATTCAAGCCTTTCATTGCTGTTTCTTGCCTTCTTGTTTTCATTTGCAAATGATGAATGGGAAAGAGCTTCGTAAAGGAGCTTTTCGTCTTTGAATTGATAACCTATTCTTTCCTGAAACTCTTTAAGAGCCTTTTGCTCGTCCATTATAACATCTCCTGTTTGCTTTTCAACTGCTCGATAGCAGTTGTGATCTCGTCTATCACATTAGTTTCAGTAAACTGTTTTGCTTGTCTGATAGCGTTATAGAATGCTCTTGCATTTGATGAGCCATGTGCCTTAATAACAGGCTTTGCAGTACCAAGTAGAGGCGCTCCGCCATACTCAGAGTAGTCTACCTTTTTCTTGAATTCTTTAACGTTCTTCATTACCATAAGAGCAGCGATCTTTGACTTTGTATCCTTAGTCAAAAGCGTTTTAAGCTCCCCTGAGAAGAATTTTGCCATGCCCTCGTAAAGCTTGAGCATAAGGTTTCCGCAGAAGCCGTCAGCCACGCATACGTCACAATCGCCCATAGGAAGCTGTCTTGCTTCGATATTTCCAACAAAGTTTACAGGTGCGTTTTTCAACTGCTTGTAAGTTTCAAGCTCCAGCTCTCTGCCCTTTGACTCCTCTGCACCAATATTTGCAAGACCTACTCTTGGTGACTCAACACCAAGTATCTTGTTCATATAAGCCGAACCCATTATTCCAAACTGAGTAAGCATTTCAGGGCGGCAGTCTGCGTTTGCACCGCTGTCAAGAAGCATCGTAGGCGTCGTTGCCGTAGGAAGTATTGTTGCAAGAGCTGGTCTTTTGATGCCCTTTATTCTCTTTACGATAAACGTTGCTCCAACTACAAGTGCGCCTGTTGAGCCAGCTGAAACGAAAGCGTCGCCCTCGCCGTCTGCAAGCATTTTCATGCCCACAGCCATTGAACAATCCTTCTTGCCCTTGATTACTTCTGTAGGCTCTTCGCATATCTCGATAACAGTATCAGCGTGCTTGATATGTAAAGCTGTGATATCAAGTCCGTTTTCCTGTGCACATTTTTTTATTTTTTCTTCATCACCAACAAGAGTAACGTCAACACCGAAATCTTTCTGTGCGTCAATTGAACCTTTTATGACTTCGAGAGGTGCGTTATCTCCGCCGAAAGCGTCAATTACTATGTTCATAACATTCTCCTTAAAATTCCTCAATAGCCTTGTCAAGGTCTGCAAGACCCCTTTCAGCTATCATCTTATATTTCAGTTTCTTATCTCTTATACGTTCGGGCAGTTCAGGCAGGATACCCATATTACATCCCATAGGCTGGAACTTCTCCACAGTAGGATCGCTTATATACTTTGAAAGCGCACCCAGCATTGTGGTATCAGGCAAGGTAACCGCAGGCTTGCCCTGCAAACGTCTTGCCATGCTTAACCCTGCAAAAATTCCGCTTGCCGCCGATTCGATATATCCCTCAACGCCTGTCATTTGACCTGCAAAATAAAGGTTTTCTCTATCTCGCATATTAAACTGCGGATTTAAGAGCTTAGGCGAATTGATGAAAGTGTTTCTATGCATAACTCCATAGCGTATAAATTCTGCATTTTCAAGTCCTGTGATAAGAGAAAATACTCTTTTCTGCTCACCAAATTTAAGGTTTGTTTGAAAGCCCACAAGGTTATACAGACTTCCCTCTGCGTTCTCTGCACGAAGCTGAACGACAGCATAAGGTCTGTTTCCTGTTCGTGGATCTGTCAAACCCACAGGCTTCAATGGTCCAAAACGCATTGTGTCCTCTCCTCTTTTGGCAAGGACCTCAACCGGCATACAGCCTTCATACACCTTGAACCCGTCCTTTGAAAAGTGCTCCTTATCAAAATCATGGAGCGGAGCGGATTCCGCATTGATAAGTTCATTATAGAACCTGAGATATTCTTCCTTATTCATAGGGCAGTTTATATAATCAGCCTCGCCCTTGCCATATCTCGAAGCAAAAAACACCTTATCCTTATCAAGACTTTCATATGTGACGATAGGTGCGGCAGCATCATGAAAATACAGATAATCACCGCATATTTTGCCGATACTCTCTGCAAGCCCATCGCTTGTAAGAGGACCTGTTGCGATTATAACATCGCCATCAGGTATATCTGTGACTTCTTCCTCAATAACAGTGATGTGAGGATTTTCCATTATCTTTGCCGTGACCATATCGGAAAACTTTTCCCTGTCAACAGCAAGTGCTCCGCCTGCTGATACCTTAGTTTCAGCTGCACATTCCATTGTGACAGAGCCAAGCCTGCGCATTTCCTCTTTTAGCATACCTGCAGCTGAATCTATTCTGTCCGCTTTCAATGAATTTGAGCATACAAGCTCTGCAAAGCCCTTATATTTATGGGCAGGCGTAAACTTTTTCGGCTTCATTTCATAAAGCTCAACGTCTATCCCTGCTTGGGCTAACTGCCACGCAGCTTCACAGCCTGCAAGTCCTGCACCTATTACCTTAACCGCCATTAGATAAATTCCTTTCATATCCGCAATCAGGCTTATGGCAAATGAGTATTCCGTTCTTTCCGCCTTTCTGGAAAAGCGTACTGCCACACTTAGGGCATTTCTCTTCGGTAGGAACGTCCCAAGTCATGAACTTGCACTCAGGATTATCCTCACAGCCGTAATACTTTTTGCCCTTTTTAGACTTTTTGAGAAGCACTTTCTTTCCGCAGTAAGGGCAAATTCCGCCTGTTTCCTGAACTATTTTCTTGGTATTCTTGCACTCAGGAAAACCTGAGCAAGCCATAAATTTGCCATATCTGCCTATCTTTATTACCATAGGTTTGCCGCAAAGCTCGCACACCTGATCTGTTTCTTCGTCAGGCACTTTGATACGCTTCCCGTCCATGGCTTCCTCGGCTTCAGTCAATTCCTCGTCAAAGTCACCATAAAAGTCCTGCAAAGTTTTTACCCAACTTTTCTTGCCATTTTCCACTTCGTCAAGAGATTTCTCCATGTTTGCAGTAAACTTAACATCAACAATTTTATCAAAATGCTCGCTCATAAGCTGGTTTGTTACTTCGCCAAGCGAAGTCGGCTTAAGCTGTTTTCCGTCACGCTCAACATAATTTCTGTTTATTATGGTTGTAATAGTTGGAACATAAGTCGAAGGTCTGCCGATGCCTGTTTCCTCAAACGCTTTTACGAGGGTCGCTTCTGTGTATCTTGCAGGTGGCTGAGTGAAATGCTGATTTCCCTCAAGGTTACGCACCTTTATTGAGTCACCGGATTTTATTGGAGGAAGCACGTTTTTCTTTTCACCCTCATCGTCTTTAGCCTCTTCATAAAGAACAGTAAATCCGTCGAACTTTACAGAATAGCCTGTTGCCTTGAAGTTACAACCGTTTGCAGAGATATCAACAGAAACAGTGTCCATAAGGCAGTTTGACATCTGAGAAGCTATAAATCTCTCCCAAATGAGTTTATAAAGCTTGTACTGGTCACTCGTCACTCCGCTTGCCTTTACCATATCAGGTGTTACCTCTGGGTGTGTTGGTCGGATGGCTTCGTGAGCGTCCTGAGCGTTGCCCTTAGTTTTATATTTTTTCGGTGTGTCAGGGATATACTTATCGCCATATTTTTTTCTGATAAAATCATATGCCGCTGCCCTTGCTTCATCAGAAATTCTAAGGCTGTCGGTACGCATATAGGTGATAAGACCTGTCTGACCCATATCGTTTATCTCAACACCCTCATAAAGCTCCTGAGCGGTTTTCATCGTTCTTCTCGCCTGAAAGCTGAGACGTCTTGACGCTTCCTGTTGTAGAGTCGAGGTGGTGAATGGTGCGGCAGGAGATTTTCTGTGAACGCTCTTTTTTACCTTGTCGATAACAAACTCGGCACCCTCAAGTCTTTTCAGTATCTCGTCAGCCTGCTCTTTATTTTTCAACTCTGGCTTTTCTCCGTCAACTGTATTAAGCTTTGCGGCAAATGTCTTTCTTTCACCGTTTGCAGAAAATTTTCCGTCAATGGACCAATATTCCTGAGATACAAATGCCCTTATCTCGTTTTCTCTGTCGCATGTCATTTTAACTGCGACAGACTGAACTCTGCCCGCTGAAAGTCCTTTTCTTATCTTTCTCCAAAGAAAAGGTGAAAGCTTATAGCCCACAAGTCTGTCAAGGATACGTCTTGCCTGCTGTGCATTAACAAGGTTTATATCAATAGAACGTGGGTGGCTCATTCCAGCTTTGATACCAGTTTCAGTAAGTTCGTTGAAAGTTACTCGGTTTTTATCATTCAGGTCAAGACCCAAAAGCAATGCAAGATGCCATGAAATGGCTTCTCCCTCTCGGTCAGGGTCTCCTGCAAGATAAACATGGTCGCTTTTCTTTGCAAGCTTTTTTATATCTTTTATAACGCCCTCTTTGTCTTTTATATTGACATATTTAGGTTCAAAATTATTATCTATATCGACGCCCAGCTTTGATTTTGGCAGGTCACGAACATGACCCTTTGAAGCCACGACTTCATAATCATCGCTAAGATAACGCTTAATTGTTTTTATCTTCGTTGGTGACTCAACTATGATCAAATTAGACAAATCTATTCTCCATTCTTAATATATATTAAAGTCCAAACATTTTGCCCGGATATGACTTAACAGTGCCATAAAGTTCAAGCTCCGTTAGCTGTGCAAGCACATCAGAGATATCCATACCAAGCTTTGCGGCTATCTCGTCCACAAGCATATTTCCGCTTTTTAACAGTTTGCAAATGCTCTTTTGTGTGTCATCAAGCCCTGACAGATCAGGCTCAGGTGTTGGCTTTACCACTTCTGTTTCAGAAACAGTCTTGCTGTCAGGCACTTTTCTTTTGCTTTTTCTGTGCTTCACTGTCTTAGGCTCGCCATTGTTAAGTATAGCAGAATCCTCAGCAGGAAGCATGAACTCTCCCAGGCTTTCCACAAGTCTAAGAGATTGATACCTTTCATTGCCAAGCGAATACACTATATCCTCTGCGCCAAACACAGGTTGACACTCATTTCTTATGAGATCACGTTGTCCGAAATATCGACTGTCATAGATATCATGTGGCGGTACTACAAACACCTGTTTTCCTTGAGATATGGCGTGATTGACATTATCAAGACCATGACTTTCCTTGCTACACTCAGTAAAAAGCACTGCATTTGAAAGTCCTGTAAGAATCCTATTGCGATTCACAAAAGCATTTCCAAATGGTTTATAACCCGGAAAATACTCTGATATTACTACTCCATTCTCAGCGATCTGTTTTTTTAGCTCGTTACTTCCCTTAGGGTAATCACAATCAAGAGCTGTGCCACACACAGCTATAGGTCTACTATTATTTTCAATAGCTACCCTGTTAGCGATCTGATCTATACCTCCTGCAAACCCCGAAGCAAGCAGACAGTTTCTTCTTATAAGATCTGTGCAAATATGCTTCGTTATCTTTACAGAATATTCAGACGGCTCACGGGAGCCTACTACTGAAATAACGCATTTATCGTTTAAAAAGTCAAGGTTACCATAAGTATACAGAACAGCAGGTGGATTTGCGATCCGTTTAAGTCTGTCAGGATAGCCCTCACTTTCGTAACAATAAATATTTATGCCAAGCTCTTCACAGCGTTTTTTTATGATTTCTGCGTCTTTAAGACTATATTTTCCTATCCTCTGCAGCTCTTTATCATTAAGTCCGCTGACCATATGATCATCGAGTGCAGTCATGAACTCAACTATATCATCATAATTTGCAGAAACTTCCCATATACGTTTGCTCGATGGAGTGAAAATCAGAACCGCTCTTATCCACAATAAAAGTCTTTCTTTATCCATGACTGCCACCTCGAAACATTTCCCACAAAATGATTGTGCCTGCGCAAGCAGCATTAAGTGATTCTATGTTACCGTGCATAGAAATAGTCACACGATTTTTACAAATGTCTGAATGTTCTTTAGGCAAACCTTTGCCCTCGTTTCCTATTACAACAGCACACGGTCTATCAAAATCAAATTCTGTGATATTTTCACCGTCTCTGACAACTGCAGCATTTGTAACAATACCAAGCTCATCAAAAAGCGTTGCGACGTTCAGAAAACTATCCACTACAAAAAGATCAAGTCTTGTAGTGCTTCCCATAGCGGAACGAACCACCTTTGGGTTATACAGATCAACGCAATTATCTGTCATAACTACTCCACTAACGCCTACGGCATCGGCAGTTCTTAGAAGCGTACCCAAATTACCTGGGTCCTGTAAATTATCAAGCACGAGATACTTCCCGTTTTTGTCAATATACTCAGCCACAAAAGGCAAATCGACCTTAAAAACGATCATATAAATGCCCTGAGAGTTTCCCTCATCTGTCATCTTTTTCGCAAGCTCATCAGATATTTCAAAAACATCTTCGGGTCTTGTGCACGAGAAAAGGCTATCAGTTTTAAGTGTATTTTTATATTTAGTCAAGGCCGTTTGAGTATAGAAAACAGAATGGACTTTTATTCTTCCGCACACAGCTTCATAAGCGGTGTCAACGCAGTTTCTTGCACCTTCAACAGCAAACAATCCATGTTCTTCCCTAGCTTTTTTTGATGACAGAAGCTTTCTGAAAAGCTTCACTCTAGGGTTATCTTTACTATTAATATGCAAACTGCGTCACCTCTTATTCTGAAAATTTAATCATTTAGTTGCCAAATGCGTCATATATGGTGTTGCCTTAATATACAACAAAACACGCAGGTTACAAGAACGTGCGTGTTTTTAACTATTAAAGAGCAGCCTTCACCTTTTCTGCAATCGCTGTGAAACCAGCAGGATCGCTGATAGCTATTTCGGAGAGCATCTTTCTGTTAAGATTGATACCAGCCTTGTTTACGCCGTTCATGAATGTTGAATAATTCATACCGTTCATTTTAGCAGCTGCTGAAATTCTTGTGATCCAAAGCTTTCTGAAATCTCTCTTCTTCTGCTTTCTTCCAATGTATGCATACTGACCTGACTTCATTACAGCCTGTTTAGCCATTTTGAAGTGCTTGCTCTTGGCACCAAAGTATCCCTTAGCAAGCTTCAGAGTCTTATTTCTTCTCTTACGAGTCATCATTGCTCCCTTTACACGAGCCATAGTTATTACCTCCTGAAATTTTTAAAATTTGTTTTCCCTACAACTCGTTTATTTGTAAGGGATAAGAGCCTTTACGTTCTTGATGTTGGTATCATCTGCATAAGCTGCACCACGCAGGATTCTCTTACGCTTGTGATCCTTCTGAGTAAGTCTGTGTCTTTTGTTTGTGTGCTGGAACTTAACCTTACCGCTACCGGTAACACTGAAACGCTTCTTAGCACCAGAATGTGTTTTGATCTTTGGCATTGTATTTATCCTCCTTATTATTTTACTTGTTTACTTTCGGAGAAACGAACATCACAAGACTGCGTCCCTCCATTTTTGATGGCTTGTCAACAACGCCGGCTTCAGAGATAGCGTCTTTGAATTTTGCAAGAAGTTCTTCACCGAACTGTGGATGAGCCAAAGTTCTTTTCTTGAACCTTACAGAAACTTTTATCTTATCTCCTCCGTTAAGGAATTTAACAGCCTGATTGACCTTTACATTAAAATCATGAGTGTCGATCGTAGATGACATTCTAACTTCCTTGATCTCGATAACTTTCTGATTTTTCTTTGCTTCCTTCGCACGCTTTGTCTGTTCAAAACAGAACTTGCCATAATCCATGATACGGCATACAGGCGGAGTTGCCTGAGGAGCGATCTTTA
>OHPS01000757.1_pt1 | contig 11740 bp, 9 predicted proteins | sample 1577811 | NCBI WGS metagenome assembly OHPS01 (sample SAMEA3879552, study PRJEB24766) | human gut metagenome | biome: human-associated habitat; feature: feces | place: USA | collected 1985/1987
TACGCAAACAACCGTACCGGTCTTCTGGTGGATATCTCCAAGATCTTTACCGAGCGGAAGATCGACCTTGCGGCGATGAACGTGAGAACGAGCAAGCAGGGAACGGCTTCCATCGATGTGACGTTCGACGTGCACAACAACGAAGAGCTGAACAGCATCATCGAGAAGGTGCGCCAGGTGGAGAGCGTGATCGATATTCAGAGATCGAGAGGATAAAAAGGAGAAAAGCGTATGATAAAGGTAAATTACCGGGCACTTGGAATGCTCTCGACAAACTGCTACGTTGTGGAAAATCCGGACAGCCAGAAGGTGCTGATCGTGGACCCGGGCGACAAGGTCTACGAGGGCATGGTCATTGGCTACACCGCTTCCGGCGAGGACGTGGATGTCAACGTCTGCAAGACCAAGCACCTGACCAACACCCGTGCATCCGGCTCCGATGATGCTCTGCGCCTGATCCCCATTAGCAAGCTCAGCCTGGAAGGCTGCCTGGAATTCTTGGCACAGGACGAGCTGCTGGAGGTCACTCCTGAAAATCTGCGCATCCGCAAGCAGATCCTGAACCACGAGCAGCGCATGAAGGCCAAGAGCAAGCTGAAATAAGCCTTTCCTTCTTTTATAATATGTACTTTACCGTCCTGCAGCGTTTCAAAACACTGCAGGACGGTTTTATTTTGCCAAAAATGATTCATTTTTAAAAAAAGGCTTGCAAAAGGCATTCTTATGCGGTATAATATCTTTCGCAGTCACAAATGTGATCTGCCTCTTTAGCTCAGTCGGTTAGAGCACCTGACTGTTAATCAGGGTGTCGCCTGTTCGAGTCAGGCAAGAGGCGCCAGAAGAAAAGGCAATGTTCCACAGAACATTGCCTTTTTTGTTTGTCCCATACTACACCCTTTTTCTGTACAGCCATGCAGTCGTGTTTCTCTTCTGTTTTTGGGCTTCTCTGTCCCAAAAACACAGCATTCATGCGAAAAAAGCATCAAGCATAATGATTTCTTAAAATTTGACTACTTGAAGAAGATGTCACATTGTGGTATACTGCTTATAAGCTTTGGGAATTTGTATCTGTTTTTCCAAAGTCCGGCACACAGATCAAAGGGTAGGTGCTCCCTTCTTTTGATAGCAGCCGACCGGTGTTTTGTCATGGTTCTCCGCAGGACAGGACAAAGCACCGGTCTCTGTGCTGTTGTTTCAGGCTCCGGCTCTTTTCACGTTGTCAGATCTGCGGCAGGCCGCTTCTTCAAAACGCCTGCCGCTGTTTGAATAAATTTGTATATGATCAAAGGAAGCATCTATGCGTTATACCTATGTCCGGCAGCACGACACCACTGACTGTGCGGCTGCCTGCCTCGCAATGGTGTGCCTCCATTACAAAAAGGAAGTTACCATCACCCGCCTGCGCGATATGATGGGTACCGACCTGAAAGGCACGAACCTTGTTGGTTTGCAGAAAGCCGCTAATGAGTTGGGTTTCACCACTGCAGCGGTTCGCGTAGACCGTGAAAATTTCCTCAGCGATTTCTCGCTGCCCTGCATTGCGCAGGTCATCACCGATCAGGGTCTGGCCCACTTTGTGGTCGTCTTTAAAAAGACCACCATCAAAGATGACGGTGAGCGTCGTCGGCACATGCTGAAAGAAGCCGAAGCCGCCAAGGAAGATGAGAAGAACGGCAAAAAACACAAGTGCAAGGATTATGTCGTGATCGGCGACCCCGGCAGCGAGCTGAAAAAGATCAGTCTGGATGAGTTCTACAAGAACTTTACCGGTGTTCTGCTGCTGATGAACCCCACCTCGGAGTTCAAGGGTGGTAAGATCGAAAAGGGCGGCATGTTCAAGCGTTACGTCGACCTGTTGCTGCCCCAGAAAAAGCTCTTTGCCTATGCGATCCTGAGTTCTCTGATCGTTACGATCCTGGGCATTGCCTCCTCCATGTTCAACAAGATCCTGATGGACGAGGTCTTGCCATATGGCCTAGACAATCTGCTGGTCACGCTGATCCTTGTGTTCAGCATGGTCAGCATCACTAATACGCTGGTGGGCTTTGTCCGGCAGTGGGTTCTGATCCACCTATCCATCAAGATCGATATTCCGCTGATGCTGGGTTACTTCGGGCATATCTTCCGTCTGCCCATGAAGTTCTTTGCCACCCGCAAGACTGGTGATATCACCACCCGTTATTCGGATGCAAACACCATCAAATCCATCTTTACCAGCATTGCGCTGAGCCTGATCATGGATATCTCGATGGCCATTATCACCGGTATCATCCTGTTCCGCATGAATGCGATGCTCTTCTCGATCTCGCTGTTCATGGCTCTGGTCAGCATTCTGCTGGTGCTGATCTACAAGCAGCCTTACAAAAAGATCAACGAAGAGACCATGGTGCAGTCCGCTGCACTGAACAGCCAGATGATCGAAAGCCTGCGCGGCATTGAGACGGTCAAGTGCAACGCCAACGAGGATACCGAAATGGAGAACCTCGAGCGTGAGTACATCAAGAGCCTGAAGATCAGCCTGCGCTCCAGCAAGATCAGCACCACGCAGGGCCTGATTTCCTCCTTCATTTCCACCGGTTTCAGCATGCTGACCACCTATGTGGGTATCAGTCAGGTTCTGAAGGGGGAGATGACACTGGGTGGATTCATGGCCTTCAGCACGCTGTCCTCTTACTTTACTTCCCCGCTGAGCAACCTGATCGGTCTGCAGATGCAGATTCAGGAGGCCAGCATTTCCATGAAGCGTCTGGGCGAGATCATGGATTATCCCTCCGAGACGGTCGGCGACGAAGACCGCACCGATCTGGACAAGGTGGAGGGCGATATCGAGTTCAAGGATGTCACTTTCCGTTATGGCAACCGTGCCCCTGCACTGGATCACATCAGCTTTACCATTCCGGCCGGTAAAAAGGTCGCGCTGGTGGGCAGCAGCGGCAGCGGCAAATCCACCATCACCAAGCTCCTGCTCAAGTATTATGAGCCGGAAGATGGCGAGATCGACTTGAACGGTGTGAATCTGGCTGAATACACCAATGACTCTGTCCGCCGCGCAATTTCTTATGTGCCGCAGAACGTTGAGCTGTTCAGCAAGACCATTTATGATAACATCCGCGTTTCCCGTATGGACGCTACGATGGACGAAGTTAAGGAAGCTGCCAAGAAGGCAGATGCTCACGACTTTATCCGTCATCTGCCCTTGCAGTATAACACCTATCTGGAGGAAGCGGGCAACGGCCTGTCCGGCGGTGAAAAGCAGCGCATTGCGCTGGCACGCGCTTTCCTGAAAGATTCCAACCTCTACATTCTGGATGAATCCACCAGTAATCTGGACTTTGCTACGGAAAATTTGATCTTCAACATGATCTACGATCAGCTTGCAGATCGTTCCATGCTGATCGTAGCTCACCGCCTGTCCACCGTTCGTGACTGTGATCTGATCCTTGTGATGGATCACGGCAAGATCGTGGAACGCGGCACGCACGATGAGCTGCTTGCCAAGGAAGGCAAGTACTACGAGCTGTGGAACATGCAGCAGGGTATCTACCGCAGCAAAAAGGCAGAGCCCAAGCAGTCTGTCATGCAGGCCGTGGTGGAAGAGGATGACGACGGTGAGTCGATCACCTATTGATGTGTTGCAGCCGGGTGCGTACCCGGTTACATATGAAAGGGAGTCATTCATGATGGATAGCTTGATTTGACATAGTTTTGCTGTGTCAGATAAAAAAGAGCTAGAAAGACTTTCTGTTTAGTAGAAGTAGATGGTGTTATCCTGAACAGGCCCCGCCTGCTCAGGTAACTATGCCTCACTATGGTGTGCCCGGAGGCAAAATGCCTCCGGGCACATTTTATTTGCAAGATCCCTATTACTTTTATAAGTAGTAGGCGATCGGGAGCGGAGAGGAAGCTGCTCTCTGCAGCGATTTTCTCCCCTTTCTCGATTGCCTATTACTGCCTCTTCTGAGGTAAATCTGAAAAGGAACCGAGGTATTCAACATGAAAGAGATCAAAGTAGCCGAGAACAAGACCCTGAAGCTCACCAATGTGCTCTCCCGTGAGATCCATCCGGAAGAGATGGCCAGTCTGCCCGTGGTGCTGACCCAGATGCACAACTTTATCAAGAGCAACAACGCACAGCCCATTGGCCCCATTGTGCAGGCCATGGTGGTTGGTGAGGACCGTCAGATGCACCTGTACATGATGCAGCAGGCTACCCAGTTCATCGGCCAGATGGAGCAGGACTACCATATGGATGCTGTTCTGCGCGTGAAGAACTGCCTGTATGCCCACTACACCGGCCCCATGCCCGACAGCCAGCTGGCTTCCTACAAGCTGCAGGTCCACGCTTTTGAGAATGAGCAGAAACTGACCGGCACCTCCTATACCATCTATGTCAATCAGGATGAGGATGATGCCGTGGTCGATGTCTTTATGGAGACCAAGTAATTATGACGATTAAAGTTCAGAACCTTTCGGATCTGCAGGACCGCCGCATCATGATGGAAAAAAAGCTGCCGCCTTATGGCTACGCTTTTGTCATTCTGGTGGGCATCTTCATGCTGTTTCTGGTGGTGTGGAGCACCCATACCAACCGCATTTATGTCAGCCAGAACGCTGGCACCGTGCAGGCCAGCAATAAAACCTATATCATGTCCAGTTATTCCGGCTCCATTACCGAGATGTATATTTCGGAGGGCAGCTATGTGAACGAGGGCGACCTCGTGGCCCACATCAAGAGCACGGATATCGACATGCAGCAGGATAACCTGGAAAGCCAGCTCAAGATCTACCAGACCCAGCTGGACCAGTACAACAAGCTGCTGCAATGCGTGCAGGATGATACCAACTACTTCAGCGAGACAAACCCCGAAGATCAGCCCTACTACTATCAGTACGAGACCTACAAGAGCCAGGTCTCTCAGAAGACCTTTGATGCCACGGCCTATCAGGCTGCCGGTTACTCCGATGCTCAGATCAAGACCATGATGGAGCAGAGCCAGAGCGAAGTAGAAGCTCTGTACTACTCCACCATGCAGTCCATCTCCCAGAGCATTACCAGCGCACAGAGCAACGTGGACAACGTTCAGGCTCAGCTCGATGCCTTGAACACCGGTGCCAACGATTACTACATCTACGCCCCCACCTCCGGTGTGATCCACATGGATACTCCTTACAAAGAGGGCATGGTGCTGAGCGCAGGCTCCCCGCTGGCCACTGTTGCCAGCGAGAACGACGATCTGGAGATCGTTGCCATGGTCACCGTGAATGACCGCCCGCTGCTTCATGTGGGTGACCCGTGCAAGATCGCCATTACCGGCCTTTCGGAGTATTCCTATGGCACCCTGACCGGCACTGTAACGGCCATTGACAGTGACGTGACGGCCAGCTCCAACGCTTCCTACTATAAGATGACCATTAAGCCCGATGCCACTTATGTGGTGAGCCGCAGCGGCGACAAGGTGGATCTTTCCAACGGCATGAGCGTTACTGCCCGCGTGGAGTACGATCAGGTCACCTATTTCGAGTACGCAATGGAAGCCCTGGGCGTTCTGTTCCGCTAAACCGGAGCTGTGCTGACTGCCAGCCGCCGTTATATCACCCAAAGAGGTACACTTACTATGAAATCAACCGCAAAAAAACTGGCCGTCTGTGCGGCAGCGCTCTGCCTGCTGGCCTGCGGCACAGCTGTGTCTGCGGCCGCAGCAAGCCCTGTCTCCGGCCTTGCCCTGAGCGGCGTTGCCATGCCGTGGGATCAGGACGTGCCTGCCGAAAGCATTGAGGCCGGCAGCTATACAGCCAACATGCTGCTGGGTTCCTCTCAGCAGCTGTCTCCTGTGGTGCGTCCGCGCAACTCTACCGACTCGGTTGTCTTTATCTCGGACGATACTTCCATTCTGACTGTGAGCAACTCCGGTGTCGTGCAGGCTGTGGGCGTAGGCACCACCCGCATCACCGCTGCCGCAGGCAACCAGATCTGTGCCTACACCATCGTTGTCTCCATGGATTCTTCCATGATCGTTACCGAGATGGACCTTTCCCTTTCCTCCAACACCATCTATGTTGGCAACTCGGTCTCGGCACAGCTGCAGGTGCGGCCTACTTCGGCTTCCAATTATGCCACCGTCGCCCTGACCTCTTCCAATGAGAAGGTCGCCACGGTGAACAATTTCGGCCGTGTTACCGGCATTGCCCCCGGCACCGCCACCATTACCGCTACCTGCGGTTCGGTGACTGCTACCACCAATGTCACGGTCATGAGTATTCCCAACTCCAGCACCGGCACCGCCAGCACTGGTTCTTCCAACAGCGGTCAGGTCGTCACGGTGAATCCTTCCTACGTTGTGCTCAAGCCCGGTGCCACCCGCACCCTGACCGCCAGTGTCAAGCCTTCTTCCGCTTCCCAGAAGTTCACCTATAAGTCCGCCAACAGCAACATTGCCACGGTCAGCCCCAGCGGCGTGATCACGGCTGTGGGCACCGGCGCTACTTCCATTACCGTTTCCAACGGCACTGCATCCGCCATGGTCACGGTCATCGTCAACCGTTCGGCTGCATCTTCTTCCGATAATTCTTCGGACAGCAGCTCCACCGAACCGGATAACGATACTCCCATCGAGATCGATCCCGTTGTGCAGGCCATTCAGGACAGTGAGGACAACGAGATCGTTTTCACACAGGCCGAGGTGCCTACCGTGACCGGTGATATCCTCAATGCGCTGCGCACCACCGGCAAGACCCTGTGCGTGGTGGGCGATGGCTACACAATGCAGATTGCAGGCAGCGGTGTCAAGAGCACCACCAGTGAGCTGGACACCATGCTCATCCTGACTGAGTCCGATCAGGGCATCGAGTTTGAGCTGGACAAGGGCAAGGCTCTTCCCTGCTCGGTGCGCATCGATCTGGATGTGAGCACCTATACCCGCCTGTATCTGTACAACGCCGTCTCCAACAAGTGGCAGTACCTGAACAGCTACACCGACGGCATCATCACTGCCGATACTGCAGGCCGTTATCTGCTGACCAACCAGAACCTGAAATTTGCCAATATCAACTGGACCTTCTTCATTGCCGGTGGTGTTGTAGTGGTTCTGATCGGCATTGCATATGTTGTGCTGAAAAAGCGCTACTGGTTCTGGTAATTTTCAAAACCACTCTTTCATGAAACAGTAAGACCCTCTCTGCGTGTGATATGCTCCCCCTAGAGTAGACAGAGTAAAACAAAAACTCTGCGTACTCTGGGGGTATTTTTATATCAAGAAAGAACAATCACTTTTGCACAAAAAATTCGCCGTCTCCTTGTGGAAACGGCGAACAAAAACTTATATTATTTCTCTGTCTACTTGACGGAGCGCACTTCAATGGAACGCCTGGGCTTTGTTTGCATTATGATGTCTGCCTTCGTTACTTTTCAATGGGCTGCGAGGGCTTCCAGTCCTTGTAGTTCTCGTAGCGGCTCTCGCGGATCTTGGTGTGGGACCAGATCTCGTCCGCCGTGGGCTGCCAGTTGGCTGCATAGTTCTTGCACTTCTCGCACAGGTGCTCCACGCTCTCCGGCGACTGCAGGTCGGTGCTGTGGGCACCGGTCTCGTGCACCATCTTCTGCAGCAGTTCGGGGTTTTCCAGCATCGGGCAGGGACGCAGATGGTTCTTGTTGAAGGGCTGGCCGTTGTGATAAGCCATGAACAGCGGACTGTGCAGAATTTCCAGAATGCTCTGGTCGTGGATATTGGCATTGGAGTAGTGGATGAACACGCACGGCTCTGCGTCACCGGCAGAGTTGATGTGGAAGTAGTTGCGTCCGCCGGCAATACAGCCGCCCACGAACTCGCCATCGTTCTGGAAATCCATGGGGTAGAACGGGATATCACACTCTTCCGAGCGCAGATAGCGGATGCGGTCGATCATATATTTGCGCTGCTCCGGGGTAGGCATCAGTTCCGGTGCTGCCTCGTTGCCCACGGGCATGTAGTGGAAGTAGAAGCCGAAGTGTGCACCCTTCTCACACAGGAAACGCATGAACTCATCGTTGGTAACAGCTTCGATGTTATCGCGGGTGTAGCAGATGGACGTGCCGAACACGATGCCGTGCTCCTTGAGCAGATCCATAGCATGCATGACAGCGGCATAGTGCCCCTCACCGCGGCGGGCATCGTTGGTCTCCGGGGTGCCCTCGATGGACAGCATGAAGGCAATGTTGCCCAGACGCACCACCTCTTTGCAGAACGGCTCATCGATGAGGGTGGAGTTGGTGTAGATGGCAAACTGCACATCGTTGTGCTTCTCGGCCAGCTTGAGGATATCAGCCTTACGCACCAGCGGCTCGCCGCCGGTCAGCATGTACAGGTATACGCCCAGCTCCTTGCCCTCGGTAACGATCTTGTCCATATCCTCAAAGCTGAGGTTGTTCTTGTTGCCATACTCGCCAGCCCAGCAGCCCACGCAATGCATGTTGCAGGCAGAAGTGGGGTCGAACAGGATCAGCCACGGAATGTTGCACTGGTACTTCACGCGGTTTTCGCGGATGGTCTTGGTGCCGCGGAAGAAAGCCTCGTAGCCCAGATTCAGCGCCATAGTGCGGGCCACGTTGGGGTCGGTCTGATCCAGCACACAGTTGATGAGCTTGGACCACTTGCTGTCGGGGTCGGTCAGGGTCTGTCTGGCGTGTTCGTAGGCTTCAGCGCTGAACGAACTGCCATAGAACTGCTTTGCGACATCCACCAGCTGTCCCACGGTTTTCTGACGATCTTTATCGGCATGAGAAAGCACCACGTCCACCATTTTACCAACGGCAGCACGCTGCATTTTATGAGTCAGGCTCTCAACAGAAGTATTCATTATCCTTTTCCTCCAAACGGTATTTTTCGGAAATCTCTTTTTCTATTTCTATGCCATTACTCTACCACTCTATCCCACAAGTTGCCATAAACAGAAAAAGCGCCGTGATAGAAAACCCATCACGGCGCGGATTATGATAAAATTTTGTCGTTCTTCCGGTTCAACCGTCCTGTTCCAGATGGATCTTATTGCTGGCAAGGCGGCATAACGCGCGGCGCAGATCGCCCTGCAGCATCCGTCCCATACGTTCTACCATCACAGCAGGCTCGGTCTTCATATCCCGGCGGATCCATTCCAGCACCACGCCCACCAGCGCATATTTGTAAAAATCCACCACAAACTGCTTGTCATCGTCCTGCACGGTGATGTCGCGGCATTCGCGATCCGCAAATTCCTTCAGCATGGGGTCCAGAAGCTTGTACAGATACTGCTCCACCTGTTCACGACCCACAGAGCGGTATACGTTCAGTACCAGTGCTTTGTTATCCCGGATCTGGTGCAGGATGTCCAGAAATGCTTCGGTCCATGTATCAAAGCTCTGGCGGCCTTCCATCGCCTTGACCGCATCTTCCGTCAGGATCCAATCCACCAGATCGTAAATATCCTTGAAGTGGTAGTAGAAAGTCATGCGGTTCACGCCGCAGTCCTCGGTGATATCGTTGATCGTGATCTTATTGAGGGGCTTTTCCAGCAGCAGCTTTTTCAGCGATGCTTCCAGTGCCCGCTTCGTTGTTTGTGACACAAAGACCTTCCTTTCCCGACCGTAGAAATTTTTCCTGCTGCGTACGGCGATTGGCAGCTTTATACATTATAATACCGCAAAAGCCGTCCCGATTGCAAGCGTTAATTCTGTCCATTTTGTAAACAAAGAACGACTTCCTGCGTTTTCACTCCGGCAGTTTCTCGTTTCAAGAACCGTTTCTCAGCCCTCCCAAACCCCTTCCGGCGGTGCGCAATGCCTGCAAAAGCGGCTTCTTCCGGCAAAAAAGCGGAAAAGGCCCTTGATTTTATATTCCTCTACGCTTAGAATGGGAGCAGACGGCTGTGATTGAAGTGCCGTTTTGAGGGAGGGTACAAACTATGATGGATACCATTGGTTTTCTGGGCTGCGGCAACATGGGTGGAGCCATCGCCCGTGCCGTTTGCAAAGCTGTTGACCCTAAGAAGGTTTTTCTGGCAAACCGCACTGCGGCCAAGGCACAGGCACTGGCCAAAGAACTGGGCTGCAAAACAGCCACCAATGCTGAGGTGGCCGGTGACTGCGACCTGATTTTTCTGGCGGTAAAGCCCCAGATGATGGAAGCTCTGCTCCAGCCGCTCAAATTCACCTTTGACGAGCGCCCCAGCCGTTTTGTGCTGTGCAGCATGGCAGCGGGCCTTTCGATCGCCCGTATTCAGGAGATGGCCGGTGAGGACTTTCCTGTGATCCGCATCATGCCTAACACCCCGGCTTCGGTGGGCGAGGGTATGATCCAGTACTGTTCCAGCAATGTCACCGCTGAGGAAGAAGAAGCCTTCCTCAGGATCATGGCTCCTGCGGGCCGTCTGGATGCCGTGCCGGAAAGTCTGATCGATGCCGCCAGCTGCGTTTCCGGCTGCGGCCCGGCATGGGTGTACCAGTTTATTGAGGCTCTGGCTGATGGCGGCGTGGCCTGCGGCCTGCCCCGCGCCAAAGCGCAGGAATATGCCGCGCAGATGGTTCTGGGCAGCGCAAAGCTGGTGCTGGAAAGCGGAAAGCATCCCGGCGAACTCAAGGATGCTGTGTGCAGCCCCGGCGGCAGCACCATTCAGGGCGTGCGCGTGCTGGAAGAACACGGCCTGCGCGGTGCGGTGATGGATGCCGTGATCGCCTCGTACAATAAGACAAAGGAAATGGGAAAGGGTTAAGGATATCATGCGCATCGTTGTAAAAGTAGGCACTTCTACTCTGGCATACGCCACCGGACGGCTGAACATCCGCCACACGGAACAGCTGGTCAAGGTGCTCAGCGACCTGAAAAACGAGGGCCATGAGGTCATTCTGGTGTCCTCCGGTGCCATTGGCATGGGCGTGGGCAAGCTCTCACTGCCAACCCGCCCAAAGGACACCACCACCAAGCAGGCCTGCGCCGCTGTGGGCCAGTGTGAGCTGATGTACACCTACGACCGGCTGTTCAACGCCTACAATCACACCGTGGCGCAGATCCTGCTCACCGGCGTGGACGTGGAGCACACCGAACGCCGCGTGAACTTTCAGAACACCCTGTCCCGCCTGCTGGAGCTGGGTGCCCTGCCCATCATCAACGAAAACGACACCGTTGCCACCGATGAGATCACCTCTATTGGCGACAACGACACGCTGGCGGCCATCGTGGCCTGCTGCGCCAAGGCTGACATGCTGGTGCTGCTGAGTGACATCGACGGCCTGTACACCGCCAATCCCCACACCCACACGGATGCAAAGCTCATCCCGCTGGTGGAGGAGATCACCCCCGAGGTGATGGCTCTGGCCGATGGTGCCGGTTCGGCCCTTGGCACCGGCGGCATGGCCACCAAGCTGCGCGCCGCCCGCATGGTGACCGGCAGCGGTGCCGACATGGTCATTGCCAACGGTGCACACCCGGAGCTTTTGTACGACATTGCCGCAGGCAGATCCGCAGGCACCCGCTTTGCGGCCCGCAAGGAGGACTGAACACATGACCACACAGGAAATTCTGGAAGCCGCCCGCAGCGCCAAAAGTGCCCTTGCGCTGGCCGATAACACCGCCCGCAACGCGGCCCTGCTGGGCATGGCAGATGCGCTGTGCAGCGCAGACGATCAGGCGGCCATCCTTGCTGCCAATGCCGAGGATATGGCTGCGGCCAAGGGGCACATCAGCGATGTGATGCTGGATCGTCTGGCCCTGACCGCACCGCGCATTGAAGCCAT
>OHPS01000764.1_pt1 | contig 11681 bp, 4 predicted proteins | sample 1577811 | NCBI WGS metagenome assembly OHPS01 (sample SAMEA3879552, study PRJEB24766) | human gut metagenome | biome: human-associated habitat; feature: feces | place: USA | collected 1985/1987
TCGCCGGCGGTGCCTGCGACGGTATCTACGATCCGACCCGCGGCTACATCATGAGAGGCGGCCGTGAGATGGAAAACCACTTCGAGTGCCTGTGGGATCTGTTCCACAGCATCCCGTCAATTGAGACACCTGGCGTATCCGTTCTCGACGAGTATTACTGGCTGAACAAAAAAGACCCGAACTACTCCCTGTGCCGTGCAACGAAGAACCGCGGCGAGGATGCCCATACCGACGGCAAGTTCAACCTGAGCCAGAAAGGCTGCATGGAGATCATGAAACTCTTCATGACAAGAGACGAGGATCTGTACGACAAGACGATCGAGGATGTTTTCGATGATGAAGTCTTCAATTCCACCTTCTGGCTGTACTGGAGAACCATGTTCGCATTTGAGAACTGGCACAGTGCACTGGAAATGAAACTGTACTTCCAGAGATTTATCCATCACATTTCCGGACTTCCGGATTTCAGCGCCCTGAAATTTACTAAATACAATCAGTATGAATCCCTGATTCTTCCGATGAAGAAATACCTCGAGGATGCCGGCGTAGACTTCCAGTTCAATACCGAAGTAACCAACGTTATCTTTGAAATCAACGATGGAAAGAAAGTAGCAAAAGCCATCGAGTGCAAAGTAAACGGCGTCGAGAAAGGCATCGTTCTCACCGAGAATGACCTCGTCTTCGTTACCAACGGAAGCTGTACCGAGGGTACTATCTACGGTGACCAGAACCATGCACCCAACGGTGACGCGGAGGTTCGCACCAGCGGCGTATGGAGCCTGTGGAAAAATATCGCAAAACAGGATCCTTCCTTCGGACATCCCGAGAAGTTCTGTTCTGATGTCTCCAAGACAAACTGGGAATCCGCTACCGTGACCACACTGGATGACAAGATCATTCCTTATATCACCAATATCTGTAAGCGTGACCCCAGAAGCGGTAAGGTCGTAACCGGCGGTATCGTAAGCTGCCAGGATTCCAAGTGGCTCATGAGCTGGACCATCAACCGTCAGGGACAGTTCAAGGATCAGGACAAGAATCAGGTATGTGTATGGGTATACGGTCTGTTTACCGACGTACCCGGCGATTATATTAAGAAGCCCATGAAGGATTGTACCGGTAAAGAGATCACCGAAGAGTGGCTGTATCACTTAGGTGTGCCCGTAGAAGATATCGAGGATCTGGCAGAGCACAGCGCAGTCTGCGTACCTACCATGATGCCTTATATTACCGCATTCTTCATGCCCAGAACTAAGGGTGACCGTCCCGATGTCATTCCCGACGGTTGTGTGAACTTCGCTTTCTTAGGCCAGTTTGCAGAGACCCCGAGAGACACCGTGTTCACCACAGAGTATTCCGTGAGAACCGCCATGGAGGCTGTCTACGGACTATTAGGTGTAGACAGAGGTGTGCCTGAGGTATGGGGAAGTGTCTATGATGTCAGAGAGCTTCTGGACAGCAGCGTGAAGCTGATGGATGGTATGTCTCCTTTGGAGATCGAACTGCCCGGACCTTTAAATGCACTGAAGAAGCCGCTGCTTCGCGTAGTGAAGGGCACTGTAGTGGAAAAACTGCTGCGTGACCACAATGTGATCAAAGACGGCATGCTGGATTAGAATTGTATATGGAATAAAAGTGCAAAGACTCCCATCGGAAAAATCCGGTGGGAGTTTTTTATGCAAAAAGCTTCTGTAAAAAGCATGTAAAGAAAGTTGAACAAATGTAAGCGGTTACATAATACCAAAGTACTAGACAAAACAAACAAAAACACAATAGCTATTTCAGACATTATGCACGAAAATCGGTAGTCTGTCAAAAAATTATCAATTTCGGCTTGATATTCTATTGGTAGATTGTTACAATATCAAAGTACTAAAAACCGAGGCCGAAATGCTCCGGTAATGGTTTGGGTTACAAAGTTTTGTCAAAAATATTATAAAAAGGGAGACAAAGAAGTATGAAGAAATGGGTATATTTGTTTACCGAAGGTAATGCAAACATGCGCGAACTGCTTGGTGGTAAGGGCGCGAATCTGGCTGAGATGACCAACATTGGTCTGCCGGTTCCTCAGGGCTTCACCATTACAACAGAGGCATGTACACAGTATTATGAAGATGGACGCGAGATCAATGAAGAGATCCAGGGTCAGATCAACGAGTACATTACTAAGATGGAAGAGATCACCGGCAAAAAGTTCGGCGACCACGAGAATCCTTTGTTAGTATCCGTTCGTTCCGGCGCGAGAGCATCCATGCCCGGTATGATGGATACCATTCTGAACCTTGGTCTGAATGAGACCGTTGTTAACGTAATCGCTGAGAAGTCCGGCAACCCTCGTTGGGCTTGGGACTGCTATAGAAGATTTATCCAGATGTATTCCGACGTTGTTATGGAAGTAGGTAAGAAGTACTTCGAGCAGCTGATCGATGCAATGAAAGAGAAGAAGGGTGTTAAGCAGGACGTTGAGCTTACTGCTGATGATCTGAAGGAACTGGCTGGCCAGTTCAAGGCTGAGTACAAGGCTAAGATCGGTGTAGACTTCCCTGATGATCCCAAGGAACAGCTGATGGGTGCTATCAAAGCTGTATTCCGTTCCTGGGACAACCCGCGTGCAAACGTTTATCGTCGTGACAACGATATCCCTTATTCCTGGGGTACTGCTGTTAACGTTCAGTCTATGGCATTCGGTAACATGGGTGATGACTGTGGTACCGGTGTTGCATTTACCAGAGATCCGGCTACCGGTGCTAAGGGCCTGTTCGGTGAGTTCCTGACCAACGCACAGGGTGAGGACGTAGTAGCAGGTGTTCGTACACCTATGAAGATCGCTGAGATGGCTGACAAATTCCCTGAGGCATTTGCTCAGTTCCAGGAAGTATGTAAGACTCTGGAAGATCATTACAGAGATATGCAGGATATGGAGTTCACTGTTGAGCATGGTAAGCTGTACATGTTACAGACCAGAAATGGTAAGAGAACCGCTCAGGCAGCTCTGAAGATCGCTTGTGATCTGGTAGATGAGGGCATGAGAACCGAGGAAGAGGCAGTTGCAATGATCGATCCTCGTAACCTGGATACTCTGTTACATCCTCAGTTCGATACCGCTGCTCTGAAGGCTGCAACTCCTATCGGCAAGGGTCTTGGTGCTTCTCCCGGAGCTGCATGTGGTAAGATCGTATTCACCGCAGAAGATGCAGAAGAATGGCATGCAAGAGGAGAGAGAGTTGTTCTGGTTCGTCTGGAGACCTCTCCTGAAGATATCACCGGTATGAAGGCTTCCCAGGGTATCCTGACTGTTCGTGGTGGTATGACCTCTCACGCAGCAGTAGTTGCTCGTGGTATGGGTACCTGCTGTGTATCCGGTTGTGGCGATATCGCTATGGATGAGGAGAACAAGCAGTTCACTCTGGCTGGCAAGACCTTCCATGAAGGTGACTGGCTGTCCATCGATGGTACTACCGGTAACATCTATGATGGCGAGATTAAGACTGTTGATGCTACCATCGCCGGTGAGTTCGGCCGTGTAATGGCTTGGGCTGACAAATATCGTAAGTTAAAAGTTCGTACCAATGCAGATACTCCCGCAGACGCTAAGAAGGCTCGTGAGCTGGGCGCTGAAGGAATCGGTCTGTGCCGTACTGAGCATATGTTCTTCGAAGAGGACAGAATCGCAGCATTCCGTGAGATGATCTGTTCCGACACTGTAGAGGAGAGAGAAGCAGCACTGGAGAAGATCCTGCCTTATCAGCAGAACGACTTCAAGCAGCTGTATGAGGCTCTGGAGGGCAACCCTGTTACCATCCGTTTCCTGGATCCGCCTCTGCATGAGTTCGTTCCTACCGAGGAAGCTGACATTGAGAAGCTGGCTAAGGCACAGGGCAAGAGCGTTGAGACCATCAAGACCATCATCGCTTCCCTGCATGAGTTCAACCCTATGATGGGTCACAGAGGATGCCGTCTGGCTGTTACTTATCCTGAAATTGCCAAGATGCAGACCAAGGCTGTTATCCGTGCGGCAATCGAGGTTAAGAAGGCACATCCCGATTGGAATGTAGAGCCCGAGATCATGATTCCTCTGGTATGTGAAGTGAAAGAGCTTAAGTACGTTAAGAAGATCGTAGTAGAGACCGCTGACGCTGAGATCGCAGCAGCAGGCATCGACATGAAGTACGAAGTAGGTACCATGATCGAGATCCCCAGAGCAGCTCTGACTGCTGATGAGATCGCTAAGGAAGCTGATTTCTTCTGCTTCGGTACCAACGACCTGACTCAGATGACCTTCGGTTTCTCCCGTGATGATGCAGGTAAGTTCCTGAACGCTTACTATGACACCAAGATCTTCGAGAACGATCCGTTCGCTAAGCTGGATCAGACAGGTGTCGGCAAGCTGATGGAGATGGCTATCAAGCTTGGTAAGCCTGTAAATCCTAAGCTGCACGTTGGTATCTGTGGTGAGCACGGTGGAGATCCTTCTTCCGTAGAGTTCTGCCACAAGATTGGTCTGGATTATGTATCCTGCTCACCTTTCCGCGTACCTATCGCAAGACTGGCTGCAGCACAGGCTGCTATCGCCGATAAGTAATTTGGCGGTAAACACGCAGATCTGAGAGGGTATTGCGCAAGCAATAAATTGGGGTATATGAGAATAAGATGAGAACCTCATTACTGATAGAAATATCAGTAATGAGGCTCTTTTTTGTTACTATTTCGTCTGAATTGAACAATTCGTGGCGGTTTGTATCTGAGTGATGGTCGATTCATGTCGTTTTTGGGGCGATTGGTGCAAGCTGCCCCTTATCTTCAGGCAATGTTGTTATAATAAAAACAACCTAGATTTATGAAAAGCGGAAGTACAGAAAGGGAAAGATGATGAAAAAAACAAAATTTTTAGGAAAGGTACTTAGTCTTGCACTGGCGATTACGTTGATAGCAGGCATGGTGCCGGAGATGCACGCAAAGGCGGCAGAGAGTGGAAACACGGGCTGGACAGAAGTCACAGCTGAGAATCAAACGGATGTAATTAATAATTTAGCGGATTTGAGTCAATTAGACAATGCAACTTATCGTAGCTTTATTAGCGAAGCGAAAGGAGCTCATTTAAAATATTTCACGCTAAGCAACAGTACAAACGGTAATTATTATTACCTGCTAGGGAAAAAAGGTGACAGTTATATCTATCTGTATAAAAATAGTTTAAATTCATATGAGGCTGTAGCCGATTCGTGTACAGAATTGGATCTGAATAACGCCACATATTATTATTATCCCCAGTATGATGCCACATTTAATCTTCACGAAGGGCAAATGAGTATGAACACTAGCGTTAAAATGATAGCCGGAATGCTTACAAGTCTCCCGACACCTACTAGAGATGGCTATATATTTACGGGCTGGTATGACGATCCTCAGAGTGACAAGCCCGAGAGTAATAAAAATGAGGCATCGCCATATAATGTATACAGCTCAGCAACAGAAATTCATGCACATTGGTGCAAAAAATGGCCGGATGGTAGTAAGGACTGGGTGAGAGCAACGACCATAAAAGAGTTGGAGAGTGCGGAACTGCCCTTTTTTACCTTGCAAGAGGCAGAAAAATTTGCGGACGAATATATTGTGCGATATCCGTATCCTACGGATACATATGAGGTTATTATAGGAAGAATCTATAATTATAGTACCGTATGTTATATTGTATATGACTCCAAGTACAAAAGTGTAGGTTATTATCCGGATCCAGCAACTCTGGAAGAAAATATGAGCCAGCATACTTATTATGTTCTGAGAACTCCGGGCACAACATCGGATGATTCTGAAAATCCATCGGTAACCCCGACTCCGGCACCTGCTCCTGTGACCCCGACTCCGGCCCCTGCTCCTGTAACCCCGACAACTGCACCGTCCGCCGGAGACACCAGCAGTGATTCCTCTGACTCCGGCTCATCAGCTCCTGAACCGGTACTGACCACCACAAATATCGCAGGAGAGCAGATCACCGGATGGGATGCCATTACAAAAGTGATCTCTACCCAGACAAAAGACAAGCAGCAGAATGTATCCGGTGCCAACCAGGATCTGCTTCATGTAGATGCCAGCGGCTTTGACAAGACAATTCCTGCAGCAACAGTGAAAGCAGTGTCCACTTCAGCTCTGCGTGGCCTGCATGTATTCATCGGCAACTCCGATGCAGTAACCTTCCTTGCAAAGAGCAAGTTGTCCGGTTACAAGGAAACCAGCTTTGAACATAAGGATACTGTTACAGAGCATTCCAGAACCATCGACTTTACCAATAAACAGGCATTGGGTACAGGCGTTGTATTCCATACCACAGTACCTGTGAAAAACGGAGAAGTGACGGTTTACAAGGTAGATGCCAACGGCAGAACCCGTATTCTCAAGACAGTTTCGAATGCAGGCGGACAGGTCTGCTTCCCGATCACTGAGACAGCAGCCTATGTATTAGAATATTAATGAGAATCAGAGAACCTCGTTATTGATAGAAATATCAGTAATGGGGTTCTTTTTTGGAAAAATATTGTGTAGGTGTCATGCCGTAGTATTTTTTGAAAACCCGGTAAAAATAGGACACGCTTTGGAAACCACAGGACTTGCTGATGACAGAGAGAGAATTGCCGCCCTGTTCCATCTGGTGTATGGCATGACGGAGGCGAAGCTTATTAATATATTCTTTTACGGTGAGGGATTCTGTCCGCCGGACAGCCCGGTGGACATAGCTTTCGGACACACCGCAGGATTCGGCGATATCCCGGACGGTCTGAAGCGTTGTATAGTTTGCGTTAATATAATTAATGATCCGCTGAAAACCGGAGGCTTTATTCTCACTGACGGGAATCTCATTATCTAACGGATACTGATGACGAAAATCGTTGAGATCTGTAAGAATCTGTGCCAATAACAGATAGGCAGTGGGAGATTTGCAGCAAGAAGCTGTATTCCAGTCGAGGAGCTTTTGTCTGTAATCCTCGGGAATGAAAATGATCGGTGCCTTGAAACAGGTCAGGTAGGAAGATACTACGGCAGGTAAAAAGTATTTTTGAAGATAGGTTTTTGAAAAATGGATGCAGATCCCAGTATAATCCGTGTCACCGACGCTTCGGTGAGAGATATTGCTCTCAAACAGGCTTGCCATGCCGGCTTCTACCCGGTAGGTGATGTCGCCGATGGTAACCAGACGCTCCCCGGAGAGTAGAATATAGATTTCATAATTGGTGTGGTGATGCGAATAGGGCATGGACCATCCTTTTTTTGTATCTTCATAGGATATTTCAAAATCTTCATATAAAAAAGTTCTTCTATCTGTCATTTCTGATTCACTCCTTCACGCATATTATATCAAAAAGGTTCAGAATAATGCAATAGATATAAAAAATAGTTCATGATAGTGAATTTAAAACACTAAAGTTAAGCTATATAATGATTCCGTGATCAAGGAGAAAACATCAGAAAATTTACTATGGATCTGCTATGGGATTTTCTGTATGGAAAAGGGTCTGTGGGATGGAGCTTATATGAGAATATTGTTGAATGGAAAATGGCATGTAGTACTGGAGGACGGAACCACGGGACAGATGGATCTGCCGGGGACGTTGGATGAGAACGGGATCGGACATAGAGATGTGGGGGCGAATCAGTGGCACCCGGACGCTGTATTGGGGAATGCGGCGGGAGAGATAGACAAAGATGCACCGATCGCTACGAGATTTACCAGGCGGCATACCTATGAGGGAGAAGCCAGGATCAGTCGTAAGATAACGGTACCGGATTACGGAACCGACAGGCTGTTCGTACTGGCGGAGCGGGCAAGGGCACTCCGGCTGCTAGTGGATGGAGAAGTGTGTGCGGTGTTCCGGCAGGGGACACTGAGTACACCTTATATTTTTGAACTCACCGGGACGGCACCGGGAGAACATGAATTTACGTTTCTTTCGGATAACAGCTATCCGGGAATGCCCAAAGCTGCCATCTGTAATTCTTCCGCAGCGACGGATGAGACACAGACGAACTGGAACGGGATACTTGGCGAATGCAGCATGTATACCAGACCGCAGAATTTTATAGACAGCCTCCGGGTATATCCGAGAGCGGTGAAAAAGGAAGAGAAAAATAAAGCAGGCGGATATGTGCTGGATGTATGTGTGGAACTGGCACCTGGCGCAAAGAAAGTATATAAAGATGCGAAAATCATATTACAGTCAGAGGCTCTGGCGGTAGGAGAGTTAGAAGACACACAGACATTGACGGAAATTATCAGCTGTTCCGGGGAGGGATTAACGGAAGCCGGAACAGATAAAGAGGAGAATCCGAAAACAATGGAAATCTGGTTCCGTGATCTGCCTCTGCGGGAGAATGTGAAACTGTGGGACGAAGATGAGGGCAATCTCTATGAGATGGCTGTAACCCTGGACAACGGTATCTCAGCAGAAGATAAAGGCGGTAGCACTGCTGAGTGCAGGATCCGTTTCGGCATCCGCTCTTTTGGCGATAACGGCAGCGGCAGACTGGCACTGAACGGCAGGGCAATTTTTCTGCGGGGTGAAGCAAATTGCGCAGAATACCCGGAGACCGGGCATCCGCCCATGACAATTCCGGAATGGAAAGAGATGTTATTAAAATATCGCAGTTATGGAATCAACTTTGTAAGATTCCATTCCCACTGTGAGCCGGAAGCTGCGTTTGCGGCAGCGGATGAACTGGGAATGCTTCTGCAGCCGGAGCTGTCTCACTGGGATCCGAAGGATGCCTTTGGAACGGAGGAAAGTTACCGGTATTACCGGGCAGAACTTGCGGGCATATTGAAAACCTATGCCAATCATCCCTCTTTTGTAATGTTGACACTGGGCAATGAATTGCAGGCACAAGGTGAAGGCAGAGAACGGATGCGGGAACTGGTCAGAACGGCGAAGAAGATGGATCCGACCAGACTGTATGCGAACGGATCCAATGCCTTTTATGGTGAAGAAGGATGTGACCCAGAGAGCGATTTCTATACATCGCAGAGTTGCAAGGATGTGGTGATCCGCGGAACATTCTCCGGCATGCGGGGGTATCTCAATGAAAACTATCCCTCCGCAGATCGAACCTATGATGAGGCGATGGCAGAGATACGAAAAGAGTATCAGAAGCCGGTATTCAGTTTTGAAGTGGGGCAGTTCGAAGTGCTGCCGGATTTTGAGGAGCTGGAAAGCTTTCATGGAATATCGGATCCGGTGAATCTGAAACTGATCAAAAAACGTGTAGAGGAACGGGGACTTTTGCCCACATGGGAAAAATACGTGGAAGCCACCGGAGAACTGTCGAGGCTGGCATACCGGGAAGAAATTGAAACAGCTATGCGGACGAGAGAGCTTTCAGGGATTTCGCTCCTCGGACTGCAGGATTTCCCGGGGCAGGGGACGGCACTGGTAGGCATGATGAATTCCCATTTAGAACCGAAGCCTTATCCCTTCGCCAGACCGGAGCGGTTCCGGGAGTTTTTCAGAGAGAGCCGTATTTTTGTGAAAATGCCCCGCTATACCTATGAAGAGGGAGAACATCTGACAGCGGAAGTAGAAGTGGCGAATTTCGGAAAAGAGAGCATCACGGGTGAGCTTGGCTGGACGTTGGGTTACCGGGACTGTGCTGTGAATAGCGGAAGAGGAGAGCTTCGATGCGACCGGGCAGACAGGCAAAAAAACTGTCCTCCGGGGACTTATACTTCACTGGGAAGACTGGACATTCCTCTGGAGGTCAAGGGAGTATCGGCGGCACTCATACTGACGGTGAGTATCGGTGACTGCACCAGTACCTATCCTGTGTGGGTCTATAAAAAAACAAGCCCAGAATGTCCGAAAAATGTATATGAAACGAGAGTATTTGATGAGCAGACGAGAGCAGTTCTGCAAAACGGCGGGAGAGTCTATCTGTCTCCGGATGCAGACAAAGAGAGTCTGCCCAATTCCATTAAAACACAGTTTACGACGGATTTCTGGTCGGTGGGAACTTTTGCGGATCAGGAAGGCGGTATGGGGCAGCTGATCGATACGGAGCATCCAATTTTTAAGGAATTTCCGACGGATTTTCACACGGACTGGCAATGGTGGATTATGGCAACGAAGCGGGCGGTGATTCTACCGCATCCCATGAAGACGATCATTACGGAGATGGACAGCTATGCATTCTTACGCCCCATGGCACAGATGATAGAGTTTCGATGCCTGAAGGGAAAAGTATTGCTATCCACCATGGAATTGCATAAGAGTCAGCAGTATCCGGAGGCGAGGGCACTGCAGGCGGCAATTTATACATATCTGTCGGGAGAGAATTTTGAGCCGGCGGAGGAAATAACGGAAGAAGAGTTAAGCATGCTGGTGCGAGGTTAAAATAATATCGGGCGGCGGAAAGAAAGCTGCACGGAGATAAAAGGAGGAAACCATGAATAAGGTTCAGGTCTGGGAAGAAAAAGTGATCATTCCCACATACGAAGCAGGAAAGCCGGATAAGAATCCGATGTTTTTGGAGAAACGTGTCTATCAGGGAAGCTCGGGAAGGATCTATCCCCACACGGTGATCGAGAAGATCGGCGATGAGAAAGTGGATAAGGAGTATACAGCGCTTTTTTTGGAGAACGATTATCTGAAAGTAATGATGCTGCCGGAGCTGGGAGGCAGGATCCAGAGAGCTTATGACAAGACAAATGGCTACGATTTTATCTATTACAATCATGTCATCAAACCGGCGTTAGTGGGACTGGCGGGACCCTGGATATCCGGAGGTATTGAGTTCAACTGGCCGCAGCATCACAGACCCAGTACCTTTGATCCGGTGGAATATACCTATGCGGAAAATGAGGACGGAAGTGCGACAGTCTGGATGGGAGAGATCGAGAATATGTTCCGGACAGAGGGCGTGCTGGGCGTGACTTTGTATCCGGATAAGGCATATATCGAATTATCTGCACAACTCTACAACCGTACGAAAATGCCCCAGACTTTTCTATGGTGGGCGAACCCTGCCGTGGCGGTAAATGATGACACCATCTCCGTCTTTCCAGAGGATGTGACGGCGGTCTATGACCACGGCAAGCGGGATGTTATCAGCTTCCCCTATGCGGAGGGAACCTACTATAAGCACAAATACGATCATGTGAATATCGCACAGTATAAAAATATTCCGGTTCCCACCTCCTATATGGCATACCGTTCGGATTATAATTTTATCGGGGAGTACGATTACGGAAAACAGGCAGGACTTCTGCATGTGGCGGATCACCATATTGCCCCGGGGAAAAAACAGTGGACCTGGGGATGCGGAGAATTCGGCAAAGCATGGGACCTTGCACTGACCGACGAGGACGGTCCGTATATCGAACTGATGACAGGCTGTTTTACGGATAATCAGCCGGATTTCACCTGGATCCAGCCTCAGGAGACCAAGAACTTCAAACAGTATTTTATGCCCTATAAAAATATCGGCTATGTGAAAAATGCTACGATCGATGCGGCGGTAAATGCGGAATATGATGAGACAAAGGGGCAGCTTACGGTATCGGCCTATACCACTTCCGTGCAAAAAGGGGCACAGATACTGCTGACATTGCCGGGAGAAAACGGCAGACAGGGAAAGGTACTGTATGAGGAAGTCTCAGATCTGTCACCTGAGCAGACCTGCAAGATGAAGGTCGATCG
>OHPS01000769.1_pt1 | contig 11629 bp, 15 predicted proteins | sample 1577811 | NCBI WGS metagenome assembly OHPS01 (sample SAMEA3879552, study PRJEB24766) | human gut metagenome | biome: human-associated habitat; feature: feces | place: USA | collected 1985/1987
AGGTCACAACGGCAGAAAGGGTGAACACTATTTAACACTGGTTTCCAATCTTTAACTTTCCTCCCTATATTGTCCCCATTGTTTATAAGGTCTATAAGTTTGAATATCCTCGGTTTACTTCCTATCCCTGCCGTGGTGTAAAACTTTATACAGTGCTGGCACGCTCCACTGAATACCTCTTTATATACAAGCGCGTCCGCCCCCTGCTCCTTCATTATCTGCTGGGCTACCCCGGTCTGATAGATGTTCTGCATCTCGGTTTCCACTATACGTCCCCAATCACGGTTCCAGTCTTCCAAGGAATGCCCTATATTGCTAACAATGTTCTGCACGGACTTCTTTTTCAGAGCACCCTCTATCATCTCCTTCTTTATCGTTCCAAGCTCCAATTGTCTTTGCTGTTCCACAAGAACTTTTACCTCTTCTTCCGATACGGCATTAGACATTATCGTTTTTGCCCGTTCCCCCATCGTCTTTATATAGGAGTATGTGCGTGTTGCTGCCGCATAATACACTTCCTGTTCCAAAGGTGTAAGTGCTGCCCACTGATGACGGTCTATATACTTGGTAAAATCATCAAAATTGAGTGTTGATAATTGTGCTGGCGTGAGTTGCGCACTCAATCTCCCAAACAGATAGGATTGGAAATAGGGTGGTAACTTTTCTATCTCCCTTCTCCATTTATAGCCATACCGCCTTAACAAAGACTTGTCTTCCGGTGTCAATAGTTCATCTCCCATTACATCGGCTACAATCCTTGCAAGACGGTAGTCTATTATATCATACAGTTTTTGTATCTCTTCCGGCGTTAATATCATTTTTCAACCGTTTTAATCATTTCCTGGTAACTATATACAAATCTGCACTTGTATCTATTTGTTAATAAATTTCTTAACTGGGTTATACCCAAACCCTCTATAGAGTGGCATTCCTGCATCCCCTTTTACTTTTCTCATGATGTTGTAGGCTCCGTTTATATCTGCATTTAGCAAAATTCCGTCCCTTGTTATGAAAAGACCTCTTTTTACTCTTTTCCCAACATAACTATCATGATGTTTTACCTCTTCTAAATCTAAAGAACTGCATTTCGACGTGTGAGATTCGTTTATTTCAACAAATCTTAGTCCTTGTCTTTCAGATTTGTACCTTAACATTGATATGAACGTTTCAAACGGAATTGAAACAAAATTCTGATTGTTTCTTTTACCCATATTCACTTCCTGTTTCCATCCGTCATTATACCCTACTATCAATGTAGTTATATTGTCTTTCAAACACATGCTTACAATTTCCTTGCTTGCCTTATGCAAATAATCCTTGACCTTATTGTTTCTTTTTCTTGTAAGGTTCATTAACCGTCTCGAATTTTCCTTTCCATTTGTTTTCTTTAATTGTGATTGAACTTTAGCCTTTTTCTTGTTGTAATACTGGTTGATGGACTTCAATTTCTTTCCGTCCACCAAAACAGCCTTGTTACTCGTATTCGTTACAATAGAAGCAAGGTTGTTAACTCCCAAATCAATAGACATATACCTATTGTTATCCGGTAGCTTTTCCTTTACTTCTGATTCATATACCAGTTCTATTACATAACAATCTGCTTTCGGAACAAATCTGACTTGCTTAACCGTTCCTTCCTTACATCTGGTTTTCAATGGTTGCAAACCTTCTTTCTTTGGAAAGTAAATATATTCTCCTCTATGCTTAAATTGTGCATAGGAGTAAGTAAATATATTTCTTCCTTTTGTTTTATGCTTGTATTTCGGGAATTTAGGACATCCAGTAAATTTCTTGTTATCCCTTTTCCATGCTTTAATGGCAGAAAAATAAGATTTCAAATTCTTATCCAAAGCCATTAAAATTTGCTGAGAAGAAGAACCGCTCATAGCCCTAAAATCAACATTGTTTTCTGCAACCATCTTTTTATTAAGTTCTGTAGACCTTATCCATTTCCCGGAAACAAGAAACTCCTGCTTTATGATATATAAAGCCGCGTTATACAAGTTCTTGGATAAAAAACAAATCCGGTCTAAATCCTTGTACCTCTTATCATTGACTGTTATTATATGTTGCTCTGTTAAATACATGTCACAAATATAAATAGAATATTTTAATTTTCCTATTTATTTATATAATTTTTAGTGTAAAGTTCTATATAGTTACCCATTTCCTTTACAAGCTCCTTTATCATCGCGTCCGATTGTGTGGCAAACATGGTCTGTGCCAACCCTTCATATCCGCATTGTATTTTCGGGTATCTGATAGGGTCTTTCACGTGTCTTTTCACTCCAATAAGACGCGATACCAAAGGGGTTCTTATACCATCAACTTTCTTTTCCGACATTCTTCTTTATCTTATAACCATCATAAAGGTCTTCGTTAAAAATAGACATATCTGGTTTCGGGAAGTAAGGATTATATGGAGCGCTTCTATGAAACTCTCTACCTTCTGGACCTAAAGCTGCAACTTCTTCCATCGTCCAACCTTCGCCCATTCCACGTTCTTCAATCTCAAACCATTCGTCAGCCGTCATATCAATTCCGTACTTTTTCTTTGCCATAATTTTACTCCTTTCTTTAAGTTTCTATGCAAATATACAAAACTGTTCAGAATTGAACAAATTTATAAGTCTATTTTTTTAAGAAACCTATCAAGTTCTTTTTGATTTAACACTTTGTTATCATAAATCACTCCATTATCGGAATTTCCGTCATACAATTTAACGGACTTGAATTTATCTTTCAACGGAGTTTCGATAACTTTCTTGAAAGATTCGGACGCTCCTTTATGTCCTTTTTTTCGCCACTTCTGTAGGAACATACCGTTTCGTTCTCTCAAAACGTTTCTGTATTCTATCCAAAGCCGTACTGAAATCGGTTGCCACGCCTACCAAATGGACATCGTAACCTTGTGCCTTCAATTCATCAACCAATTTTTCAAGTTTTGCCGGGTTTCCAAATACAGCATCTTTTACAAAAGAAGATTTAGATTTTATATATTCCTTGTCTATCGCTTTACCTATATCCGATACTTCCTCATGCACATAGGATGAAGCTTTCTTTGGGTCTATTCCCTTCACCCTTTCATAATCCGGTATCATGTCACGCATATCGTCCACATCAATAACTGGAAGTTTATCAATAGAAGGGTCTTTCTCCTTCATCTTCTTAAGATAATACCCTTTGCCCGAACCACCACCGCCAAGCATTAAGTAAGCACGCGGTTTTGTCTCAAATAGCATTTTCTTCCGATATTCAGACTTCACTTTGTTATGTACTTTAATCTGTCTGTCTCGTTTCCACGCACTACCTTCCTTATAAAGGTCTTCTGTTGTCTTGGTTAAATCGGCTTTCTCTTCCTCCGTAGCCTTTCTTTTCTTGTATGGCAGCCCAACAATGCCAAGCTTCCGGTTTACCGCGTTGTTCACATATACGCCTTGTTGCGCCTTTGCAATCTCCAAAAGCGTATCATACAATTCTGTACGTCCGAAGCTCTTTTCTAAAAGAGCCTTGTTTATATATCTTTCTAACTTTAAATCATCGAAAGTTTCCATAATTTCTTATTTGTAAAGATTTTTCAAATAATAGTCAACTGCTGGTTTCATTATAGGGTTTTCATTGAATGACTTATATTGTGCAAACGGGTCTTCTTCGTCCCCTTCTGGCACGCCTTCCGGCTGTTGCCCCGGCTGTGAAGCTCCGAACATTTTATTCTGTTCTTCTGCCTGCTTCATCCCCTGGTACACCTGGTTAAGAATGATGTCCTTTTCCGGGTCAAAGTCTCGTCCGTTGTACTTCTTAAATATATCCTGCATAGAAACCATGCCGCTACTCAGTTTTTCAGAATCCAGTTTTACCTGTGCTTCTTCGTCTTCCACCTCTATTCCTGTAAATGCAAACTCGTAGTTTTCATCCAACTCGCTCACAATGTACTTTGTAATGACGCCCTGCAAGAATATCAATAAAGGCTTCAATCCTTTTTCACGGCTGTGCTTCAATCTTTCTCGTTGTCCGTCCTGTCCGAATATCTGCTGACTTTCCTTGAAATTGAATCCAAGTTCGGACGGGTCTATACGATATACAGAACATGTCATTATGATAAGAAACTTTATCCATTCGTTAAATTCCATATCACGATTGCTAAGTTTCTGTAAATCAACCCATTCCAAATCGATACCGTTTATAACGGGTGTGCGGTGACTGTTATAAACGCCTGCCATCGTCTGTGTCCATGCCTGCCTAAACTCCTGCAATGTACTGTTTGATATATTGGGGTTCTTTATATTGATAAACCCTTTAGGTTGTGACCCCTGGCTAAAGAAATTCGCATTATAAGAAAAGCCCCATAATATCCAGGTAATAATGTTTACCAGCGTTTCCAATTCCGACACTCCATACCCGTTTCTTCTCACATCAGACGTCTTGTTTCTGATGCCGAAACCAAGCTCCCACGGATAATACAATATCGGTTCCTTCGTTATAGGGTTATGCAGAATCATCTCTTCCCATACCATACAGTAACGCGGCAAATGTCCTTTGAATCTGTACTGCTCGAAACCTTCCCTTTGTCTGGGGTCTACGCTGTCAAGAAAACGTATCAAAGAAGCGTCCACAGCGCGGAATTTCTGCAATTCCCACATTCTGTTGCGCACCATCTCAAAGGCCAACTGGTCTAATGTGAGACTGTCCGACATTATTTTACTTACAAATTCCTGCAAGCTGTCTACATTGTCCCATTTGTCCGTCCATCCTCCCTTTTCCAGGAAATCAACTATCTTTGAAATCTTTTTCTTGTCCTCATTTGTCAATTTCTCATCCCCGGTAGAAAAAAGGCTCTTCTTTTTTCTGATTGTGAAGCCTTCCTTTTGCTCGTCTTCCGAAAAATCCATAAAGTTCATTATCTGTTCCACGCGTGTAGACACGATACTTTTCACTATATGAATGTCCCCCATCCGACGCAATACGGAAAAGGACAGAACCCCTTTAGAATCCTTGAATCCTCTTCCGTTACCGGATATGTCGTTAGGGTCAAAGAAAACAGACTGAATTTTTGTAGGCTGTCTATTGATTTCTCCCAGATACAAATTAGCCTTCATTATCTCCCCTGCATCGTTTGAGTTTAACGCAGCCTGCAATTTGCTTTGGAATGCCATAGGAGCGGCCTTTTGCAGCCTGTCTATCTCTTCAATGGACAAACTCGAAAGACTTGCAATCAAATCTGGCTTTTCCGCTTTTTGTATTATCTTTCCTTTTCTCTTTCCCATTGTAAACAATTTTTATTCTCCAGCCAATTGTGTAAGGTTTACCGTCGCTTTCTTTCCTCCTTCTACTGCCGTAACAACTGCCGTTCCGGTACGCTGTGCGCCAGTATTTGCATCCGCCACTACAGAATATTCAGTAGAACCCTTGGTAAATCCCGTACCACTCACTACAGTAGTGTAGTCAACCGTCATAGGTGAACCGTCATTCTTCCCGTTCACTTTCTTCTGCTTCTTGCTTGAAACACCGAATATCTTTGTTTCTCCTGCTGCTGCAAATGAAAGTGTTGTCGGGTCTGTAGTCAATGTATATTCATAGGTAACTGTCGCTGCAAGCTGTGTTAACGTAACCTTTACCGTCTTGTTACTTCCAGTCTGTGTAATGGTAATAGAACCGTTATTAGCTGTTTCTGCCTTATTTTCAGCCGCCACTATGCTATAATTCTCTCCATTAGATGTTTCAGATGAAGTCTGGCTAAATCCGGTTCCGGTAATTTGTGCAGTCGTATCTACCTTCTCGACATCACCAGACGGTTTACCGTTAACTTTTTTCTGTCTTGTTGAAACAACTTGTAAACTCTTCGTTTCTCCAAGCGCTACAAACTGTATGGTCTGTGAGTTGGCTGTAAGCGCATAGTCATACGTCACCGTAGCTGCATTCTGTGTCAAGTTCATCTGTACGGTCTTTCCGCCTTCCTGTGAAATGGTTGCCTTTCCTGTTCTCTGTGAGGTCCCGGTATTCTCCTCGGCTTTCAGATTGTAGTTGTTTCCGCTCACTTCATAGCTGAATCCCACACCTGCAAGCTCTATGTCCGTAGGATAGCTTTCTGCCTGCTGTTTTACCCCGTTCAGAACTTTTGTTCTTGTAGAAGTCACGGTAACCAGCTTTTCACCTCCTGCACCGTCGAACGTTACCGCTGTCGGGTCTACTGTAAGCGCATATTCGTAGGTTACAGTAGATGCAGCCTGGTTGCATGTAATCTGCAATGTCTTTCCGCTTTCATTCTGTTTAACCGTCACAACTGCCTTTCTTGTCGTGTTGTTGGGGTTCTCGTCAACCGTTACTTGTCCTCCACCGTCAACCTTGAATCCGGTTCCAGATATTGAGAATGTTACCGGGACACCTTCTGGGTGTCCTACTGGTTGTCCATTCTTGAAAGTCTGCTTTGAAGACGTCACTACGCACATATCATCACCTCCCTTTGCAGGGAAATTGAGTGTAGGTTCTTTAGTCTCCAATACGTATTCCACAACTTCCTGCACGTCCGACAATACCGCGCCTTCTTCTCCGAATCCTTCCGGATATGAGATAAGCTTAACAAGCGCCTTAAACGCCCATTCCTTGAACTGTCCGATATTATAGGTGTGTCCGGGTTCAATCACGATACCCAGCCCCTTATAATATTCCACATCACCATAAAGGCTTTCTGTAACGAAAACCTTCATCTGACCGTCGATTCCGTCGGTTACGACGGTCATTTGGTGAACATTGTCCTCTGTTGTAAACAATAACCGTAACATATCCTTATGCGTTTTGTGCCACAAGTTCTTCGCGCCACGTATTGTTGTCGGTCATTACAACTACATTCAAATCCTCCTTTGCATCCAGACCAAGGTCAGTCAACGTGAACGCCATAGGTTTACCGGACATAACTTTTGTAGAGAGGGTTTTGCGGTCTCCTCTGATTACACCGAATCTTTCTGCGCTCTCATTCAGATTCACGCTATTAGGGAAATAAATGTCGACATCCTTCTTTGCCGGAACACTTGTTTTAATGGTGATTACACACGCATCTGCATCGTTCCATTCTGCCGTTACCGCAACGATTTCATTCAATCCCTGGGGGTCGATAATTAATTCCAAACCCTTTTCTTCTGCAAATGCTACAAGTTCCTCGTGCATCACGGCTTCGCCTACATTCCATTTGAAACCAAGCTTCAAAAGCTCGACACCGCCTTCCGGGTCTGTCACGTTTCCTTTAGGGGTAATTCCGCGCGGTGATTCAGTGATGAATACTTTCTTCTGGTCGCAACTACCATCAGTTACCAATGTCACATCAATATTCTTGTCTTCGTCCAAAAATCTATACAGTCTCATAATCTTTTCTATTTTTAATTGTTAATTACTTACATTCAAATACAATTTCCTGTTCCACGGAACCGTCAGCATCCAGTACGTAAACCTGGTAAATGCCTTTCAAGTCCACTTTCTGTACACCCAAATCCTTCTGACACTCGAAACCCAGATATTCGTTCTTCTCCTTCATTGTCAGAATCTTCTTGTCAACAGATACGGTGCCGATAGTTTCTGGAATGTTGGTGAACTCGCAGAACTTGTTGTTATGCTTAATGCAAATCTGAGTACCTTCCGATACTTTTGCTTTGAAGTTCATCCATAACCAAGGAAGACCACCTGCATATTCAGCCTGCCACGGATATTCCGTCAGATAGGATTCGGGGAGAATACTGTTATAGTCCTCCTCACTGTTGATAATTCCACTATTAGGGTCCATCTTAATAGGCAAGGAATAGGGTGGAATTGCTTCTATCTCCTGCTGCAAAGCCTCGAAATTGCCTTGCAATCCCTGTGCAACCTGTGCCCCGGTATCACCGTCCTGTATTTGATAAAAAGCTGCTTTTTTCATAATCTCTAAAATTTAAACTTTAAATCGTTATACCATACGAAATTATCATGCCAAATATTGTCTGTAGAGAAAATGAGCTGTCCCATTCTCCAAAATCCGTCTTTCATCCATTTGCCGAAGTTGTCCCAAACTCCTTTGGTAAATACCCATACTGCCGGAATACTGAACTTCCCTCCAGAAATCCAATAATTGCGCATGTTCCATCTGTCGTGCTCCAGCACCCATACCTTCTTCACCTTTGGCGGCATTGTCTGTGAAGTACCGCCCGAATCTCCTCCAAGGTATGTGCCCGGGTTTTCTTCCGTTCCGACCCTTGAATAGGTTCCGGGCAAATAATTTCCTTGCGCCATAGTCATTCTCCTTTCATTTCCTTTATCGTCTCCGGTTTCTTATCCCCGAACTCGTCGAAATCAGACAGATATTTCCTTATTCTCTGAGGTACCAAAGTGGGGCTTACCTTTGCCGCGTTCTCCACGATTGAGATTGATTCACGTATTATAAGCGCATTACACACCACAGCACGGAACCATGTGTATATCTCCACATTGCCGCCTTCCACAGTAAAGTTCCCCATCACATGCGAAACAATCAGAATAGCGGAATAAATGAAAAGCTTCGTAATAATCATTGAAAATCCCTTGCTTGAAAAGTCCTTGTTCTTGATATGATATACCCAGCTTACAAGTGTATCTATCACTATAAGAATCATTAGGTATTTCAAGAATTCCCAGTCCCGAAACACATATTTCTCAATGAAGGATGCCGTGTTGGAAAAAGAGGTATGCTCAACAACACGGGAAAATATAAACTCATTACGTATTCCCTTATTTTATGTAGTTTTCCCATAATCATATGCGACGGAATTTTAGGAAATTGTATATGCAATGTGTACAAGTTTACTTGGTGAGGCTTCCGGATATTTCTTTTTCAGATAGTCATAGCGTTCTCTGATAACGTTCTCTGCCTCTTTAGGGTTGTGCCCCGACTTTGCGGCCGCAGCCACGAGTTTTTCAACTGTAGGAAAACCGCCTTTCTTTTCTTTCGGCTTCTCCTCCTTCGCGGTCTCCTTTGTCTTGATTCCCTGGCGTCGTACCCATCCGTTAGCGGTCTTCACATATTCTTTCCCTCCCCAGCTTTTTACGGTTCCGATAGGTTCACCCTTCCGTGCCTTCTCTATATCGTCAGATACGCACATTCCGGCTATGCCCTTGAAAATGTTTAGAGGGGTTTCCTTGTATCGCAACATGTCCCGGTTCTCGGACATTGATTTGAAAATTCCTTCCTTTCCCGGTATCACTTCCACTTGTGAGGGTCTTATGAACATAGGTTCTTCCTCGTAAATGTCATTCAGCACTTTAACCGTTTCAAGTGATTTCCAGTCCGCGGCCGCGCATGCTTTCTCGAACTCGTCCATTTCGTTGTTTTCCGATTTGTTCAAAACATCAGTAGCAAAAGCCGCTACCTGCTTTGCGGTGAACGCTTCGTAGTCGTTGTCAATGAGAAATTGTTCAAATTGTGCACGTCCGAACACTTTCTCTTCTTTTTTATTAATATTCATGAATAATGCCTTTTAAAGTTATAACGAAATTGCAATTACAACGGTAAAAATAGGCATTATCAGTCAAATAACCAAGCTTTTACCTTGAATAATTATCCAAGCATGGGTATTTGTACTTCGCGCGGATAGGATGTGTCTTTATGTACTTCCGTCTTCGGTTCTCCAGGCGTTTCCTGGTCCTTTCGGCTTTCTCCAAAGCCTTCTCTATCTGCTCGCGTCGCTTCTCGTCGCGTTCTTTCCGGTCGCGTATCATCTGTTCTGCGTACAGTTCTACGTCTTCGCTCTCATAGTCGCTGTATATGTAGCTGCTTACCGTTTCCATACTCTAATACACTTCAAATTCGTTAGGGTCATAACCCTCATATTCCGGTGCCTCATGGCAACGATATTTGTTCCATCTATATTCTTTTTCTTCATATTCTTCTAAATCGTCTGCATCATTATCAAAATCTTCTTCCTCGTATTTTTCTGTATAATTATTCTCTTCTTCATAATCCTCTTTTTCTTCAATGGCAGTATAGGTTTTCTTCTTCTTGAATCCCATCAAAACGCTATACTGCACTCCTACATTTGCATCAAAATCCTGCTTGCTTATACGTGTATATTCAGAACAAAAAATGCCTTCCTTTTTTTTCTTTTCCCGTTCTTGTTCTTCTCTTTCATCCTGCCTATCCCAAACAACATCCCTAAGCGTATCTATAACCTTTCTTCTGCCATCTATAACACTTTCATATAAGCTATTAAACTCTTTAAGTAAAATATCTTTCCATTCCCTTCTATCTGGTAATTCTATCCTATAGGAATGTGAATAATGAACGCGTCTAACCTTCTCTACTGGAGTATCTTTAAAACTTACTTCTCTGCCAAACAACACTTTAAGCTTCTTAATTGTATTCTTTACGGTGCCTATACTGCACTTTAGATTAAAGGCTATTGTTGCCTTCTTTTCATAAAAAACCGGGTCGCAATCCTGCCATTTATAGCGATTTATCCTTAAAAACTTCTCATCGTCAAAAGTCATTCCGTGTTCTCTAAAATCTTCCAATTCTTCATCCGTAACCTGGCTTTCTCTCTTTTCGTATTCAAAACAACCTTTTCTTTTGCTGATGTAATCTAAAACCTTCTGGTTGAATTCAGTCCAAACAATCTTCTTATTTTTAGCGGCAATCTTAAAATATTCGGGTATTCTTACAATCTCTTTAAAATCAATCTTCTTAATAATCTTACAATGAGTTCTATCCTTAAAATCTATATAATCGTTCAATCTTAAAAATGTAATGCTTTTACGTACTTTCTGTCTATCAAGACCTGTATATGCAGAAACAGCCTTAACCATTTCATTAGTGCTTAAATCCGGATAAATGAATGAGTAATAGGGGTCTCTGTTGAATTTATGCTCATTCAGATTCTCTACACGTGTAAACTGTGTCAGCACTTTTGAAATTGCTTCCAAAACTAATATGTATTCGTTCTTAATTTTTGAAGCTTTGCGCTTCTGTGTATCTTTTTTCATTTTCTACAAATTAACGCTTTTACAAAATTTCCATTTTTACAAATATCTTGCTCAAGGATATTCACGCTTACAAACACCTGCTTACAAAACAAAAAGAAAAGGGGAAATTTTAAAAGAGGTGTTTGTAAAAGCGTTACTTTGTAGAAACCCCTTTTCTTTTGCGGTTCCCAGCTCTTTTCAGAACCAAGCCGCCATTTGTTTAAGCACTGCAAACATAGGGATAAATTTTCAATCCACAAAATTTTTTCGAGAAAATTTTTGCCGGGCGCGCCTTTTTCCCAAAATCCCTTCACTTTTCATCCCCCTTATAGGCTTTCTTCTTCGTTTTCGTCCTCCCTTCCCCTCCTTTCCTGTCCTTTGCCTTGTCCTCCCTCCCCATACGCGCGCACACACGCATGCACACGCATGTGCGCCTATACGCGCACATGATGCGCGCGCTCGCCTACGCTCGCACGCGCACGCGCGTAATATATCACCCAATATCATATACTCCTATTATACAACAAAAGATAGAAAAGAAAAATATTTTTTCATAGATATATTTGCGGTCAAAGTTAACAAAACGCATTGTAAATCAGACAGTTACAAATAGTAATAAATATTGACAATATTATTGTTATAAATTCCTACTTTTACCCAGTGTTTAACCCTAAAA
>OHPS01000776.1_pt1 | contig 11491 bp, 10 predicted proteins | sample 1577811 | NCBI WGS metagenome assembly OHPS01 (sample SAMEA3879552, study PRJEB24766) | human gut metagenome | biome: human-associated habitat; feature: feces | place: USA | collected 1985/1987
TGTACTTCATACCCTCACCGTTCCTTTAATGATTAAGACATCCGCCTCAAATCATTCCAAAGTGACGCAGTGCCTCCGTAATTGCCTTTTCCTTCTCCGGTGGGCATTGGGGCTGCTTGGCGTTTTCGGATTTCGGTTTATTGTAGTTCTCACGCTCAATGATGCCGTATTTCTGCTTCACCTGTGCGATATAGAGGTGGCTGACTTTCAGTCCGGTATGTTCGAAAACATATTCTCGGATTTCCTCATAGGTTGCATTTTTCTCCGCAGCGGTCAAATCTAACTCGTCCATCTTCACTTCGATCTCGATATGTTCCTTACTTTGGAGTTTGGACAATAGACATACTGTCTCGTCGTGATTCTCATCAACCCGGGAATTTCCGTCAGGCGTGTATTCCGTCGTTTCGAGGCGGTTGAACTCGTTGATGCCGAGCACGTCGTAAGCCTCTTCCGGCAGCGTTCCGTAGAACGACACGGGGCACTTGAAGCGCACGCGCTTCACTATCGCGTCGCCCTTCTTCGGGTTCGCGTCCGGGTCTATCTCCACACGCTCCACGACCTGCTGCAGAATCTCCTTCTGCTTCGCCGGGTCGTACGTGTCGAATTTCTCCTGGAACTCGTCCAGCATCTCGTACACCCTCGCGGTCGTGACCTGCTTCTCTTTCGCGCTCTCCAGCTTCGCCTCGGCCTCATCGAGTGCTTCTTCTATATCGGCGCTCTCGTCGTACAGCTTGTCGAGACGAGCCTGCATGTCCTCGTACTTGCGCTCATAGCTGCGGTCTGACGCATCCAGGGCGTCCAGCTGTCGGGACAGCATCCGGCGGGCTGCGCCGTTGTTCTCCAGCGCCTTGCCGATACGCGCCACATCCGCCTCCAGCTTCTCGATGTCCACGGCGGCGTCCAGTTCCTCGCGCACGCGCTCCTCGAACACGGCGGAGTGGGCAGCGCGGGAAATGACCTCGATGACCTCGCGGTCTATGTATTCCTGCTTGAACTGGCGGGTGAAGGTACAGTCGTGGCCGAACTGCCGCTTGCTGTATTTGCACGTGTAGGCATACGTCGTCTTGCCGATGGTGCCGTCCTTCTTGCGCTTGCCGCGCGACACGTTGGCTATCATGCTGCGCCCGCACACCGGGCAGACCAGCATCCCCGTGAGAAGGTGTGTGTGACCGTCTGGCTTCGCTTCCGGGAACGGATGCGAGTCTTCGGCCAGGCGCTTCTGTGCGGCATTCCACGTCGCCTCGTCGATGATGGCGTCGTGCTCGCCCTCGTAGATGTCGAAGTTGTCCTGCTTGACCATGTGGTACACGTTGCGCTCGCCCTTGACAGGCGTTGTCCTGCGACGCCCGAAGGCGATTTTTCCGGCATACACCGGGTTGCGTATGATGTTCTTCACGGTGCCGGGGGCGAAGTGCTCATACTTGCAGTTGCCGCGTATCTTCTTGCGGTAGCCCTGCGTGTTGAGCCATGACGCTATCGCATGCACGCCCTTGCCGTTCTTCGTGTACTCGCGGAAGATGATGCGCACGATTTCCGCCTCGTCCTCGTCGATTTCGAGATGCCCCTTGCCCTTCTCATCCTTGACGAGCCGGTAGCCGAAGGGTGCCTGCCCGCCGTTCCATTTGCCCTCGCGCGCCTTCTGCTCGCGCCCGGCCATGGTCTGTACGAGGATGTTCTCTCGTTCCATCTCGGCGAACGCCGACATAAACGCAATCATCATCTTTCCCATCTGCGCTTCGCTGTTGATGCCGTCCTTCACGCAGACGAGGTTCGTGCCGTAGTCCTGCATGAACTGCAGAGACGAAAGGGCGTCCGCCGCATTGCGCCCGAATCGGCTCAGCTTGAACACGAGCACATAGTCAACATGGACGCCGGATTTTATCTCTTCCATCATCTCCTGGAAGTGAGGGCGTCCCGTGATGTTCTTGCCGGAATAACCGTCGTCGATGTACTCGTGCAATATGCGCAGGTTCTCACGCTTCGCATATTGGCGCAGGTCGTAAAGCTGCGCCTCGATTGACTCGCCGTTCTCCACCTGCATCTTCGTGGAGACGCGAACGTATAGGAAACAGGTCTTTGCCTTTCTCGTCATTGAACCACCCCCTCGCCTTTGAGGAGTGCCTTCAGCTCGTCGTTCTGACGGTCGAGCGTGTCGATGCAGTCGCGCAGGCGCTCGTTCTCGCGCTCAAGCTCGTAGCATTTGCGCATGAGGCCGATGACGAACGGTGCGGGCTTCCTGTCGCCAATCTCCCAGTGCTGCAGGGAGCGCATCGGTATGCCGAAATGTTCGCAGAACTCGGAGCGCTTCATGCCGTAGAGCCCGCGCATATATCGCAGAGCCTCGGAAGGGCTCATATCTTCGATGCTCTTGTCCATATTGATTTACCTCCATATATGAGGATATTATACGCCCATTCGTGTACATAGTCAATCCCGGTACGGAGGTTATGGGCTGGAGACGCGTCCTATGGGCGTAAAAAAGAAAGCCCGGCACGCTGCGTACCGGGCTTTCATGAGTCGAAGCTGTAAATCAACCGAATCACCTCACATGCTTGTCCATGGAGACCTTGAGTGCTTCCATGGTCTCAATCAGCACGTACAGCTGCTCGGTAGTACAGGAGTCCAGCACCTTCTGGACGCGCTCCGCCGCGACGTTTTTGCTGAATCTCGGGGAGTCATAGAGAAGGGCGTCCGTCTGCACGTCCAGCGCCTCCGCAATCTTGACGAACACCGGCAGGCTCAGCTTCGTGTTGCCGGTCTCTATGTGGCTCATGTGCGTTACGGAAATGTCAGCCTTATCGGCAAGAGCCTCCTGCGACAGTCCGCACGCCTTTCGATAGTGGCGTATGCGCTGTCCTATGTCGTAGTATTTCATCCTTTCACCGCCCATACAATTCATCTACACTTGAATTGTATGGAGATTATGTGTATAATATAATAACCTGTGTGGGCTTTTTTCGGCCTATACACTTCATATTCTTCTGTCCCAGCCATATCATTAGACCCGCATCTATTCAGATGCGGCGGGGGCGGTCAAAAATCAGAACTGTTGGAGGTACATAGCATGAAGAAAAGACGATTTACCGCAGCTGCGGTAGCCGCTACATGCCTGCTCACACTCACACTCGCAGGCTGTGGAGGAACGAACGATGTAAAGAGCGCGAGTGAACCGCTTTCTGCATCACAGGCTTTCAGTCAAGAAAGCGTATGGGTGCAGTACGACGAGAACGACGCAATAGAAAAAGACGGCGATATCGAACGCATTCTTGTCTTTGACGGAAACGGGAACGTCACTGCCTACCTATGTAACAGCGCGACGTTCGCAGACGTGAACGGTCTGTCTGACGATGAAATCATCGAACTGGCAAAGGAGCAGGACAAGGAGGTATTCGACACCAGACGTCAGACCGCCATCGACAGCAACGCAAAGGCTATTGAGGTAGTTCAAAGCATCTATGATACTCTGAAAGAGGACTACGACAACGGCACGTACGCGACCGCGCTTGGCGGGACTGCGCTATCAGACCTGCCCGCCGGGGAAGCCGAAGGTGTGGATGTCGAATGGCTGGCGTCTACGTACAGCTATGCGCTCTCCGATATGGAGTCAATACTGAGCGACGCGAAGGAGGGACAAGCCGCAGCTGAGGCGGCTACGTATCAGGAGCCACAGGCTCAGCCGTACACGCTTCACATTGAGACCGACGGTACAGGAAACAGCACGCAGAGCGAAACGATATCATTCGATGCGCCCGCATACTCCTTCGCCACAGTAGAGGTGAACGATGAGGAACAAGACCCTTACGACGTATTGACATGGGGTATAGATGGAAGCTCTTCCCCTGCCGGGGACTCAATTACCAACGAAAGCATCCAGCTGTCTCCTGTTGAAAATCAGACCGTCTACGACATGACGTTCGGAGGATTCGGCGGGCTTGCCACAATAGTCAACGATGACCATGCGGGCTTCACGTTTGACGCCCCCGACACAGAAGGAATAGAGGTGGACTAAATGAAGAAGGCAACTGACTGGATTAAATCTCACAAACCGCATACCGCGGCAATCGCCATCGCTATCATCGCAGTCGTTGCCGTAGTAATTGCAGCAGCGACAGGCGCGTTTTCCACAGCAGACAAGCAGAACAGCACAGCAAAGGCGGAGACCGCCGACCTCGTCCTCAACGTGACCGCCGACACCGGTTGGGATGCGAACTCCACTCCGGCCATCGCCCATATCACGAGCGATGAGGTGGACTTCTACCACGCGGTTTCGCCGGACGCCGACGGCAACAAGGGCACATCGACCGTCACCCTCGAAGAGGGAGACTACACGGTCGACTTCATCAGCCCGGTCAACTCGGACGGTTCCGCTTACGAGCTGTTCGACACGGGCGAGGCGCAGACCGTGACGGTCGATGCCGACGCGACGGACACGCTGAGCGTGACCTGTGAGATGACGCGAATCCCGGCCGACAAGGTGACTGACGAGATGCTCAAGGGCATCGTCGACCAGACCAAGGACGCCGTCGAGAACGGCGACGAGACCTTGAAGGGCGACGCCGGCAAGGATATCCTCGACAAACTTGAGGGCAACGTGGCCAACAACCCGAACGCCTCTGACGAGACCAAGCAGGAGGCCACCGACGCCGACAAGGAGGTCGACGTGAACGGTCAGCCGGAGGCAACGACGCCTTCAGGCAATAACGGCGACACCAGCGACAAGGGCAACGCCAACAGCAACGGCAACGGCGGTTCCAGCGCGGGGAACTCCGGTTCCAACGGCAACGGCTCCAGCGCTTCCAGCAAGCCTTCGGGCGGTTCTTCGAGCCAGCCTTCCGCACCGGCGCACAGCCACAGCTGGAAGGACCACACCGCGACCAAGCAGGTCTGGGTTCCGAACATCGTGACCGTGACCGACTACGCAGACCAGAAGGTAGCCGTCGGCACACAGTACATCTTCGCGTACGACGGCTTCAGCACGACCGACGATAACGCCGCGGAGGCACACGGTATAGAGCTTTTGAGGGCCGGTCTGCCGGCCAACTACCGTACCGAGACCGTTTACGAGACCCAGCGTGTCCCTGTCGGTTCCCACACGGAAGACCACGGCCACTACGAGACGCAGACCTATGTGGACTACCAGTATTGCGACTGCGGAGCAACACGCTAACGCATACCGTCGCGTCACAGACGCCATCCGAGCAATCAGGTGGCGTCTTTTTTTTATCACAGACGCCGCTCCCGCATAAAAGGAGGCATCATCCACTCCGTACACAGCAGGAGGGCTGAGTTTTTGAGAATTTTAAGGCAAAAATGAGAGTGAAAAGACGTTTTTGAGAACGTTCTGAGAACACGTTTGCTCACAGTATCCCACAGTAAGCCATACTAAGGGCAAAAACGGGCTAAATTCTCAAAAACTCATTTTTTTTGGAACTTTTATATATATAGGCAAAGGACTTTGAAAGGCTCTATAGGAACTTTCTTCCAATTTTTTTGAGTTTTTGAGAATTTTTAAGAAAAAATAAAAGAAAAACCCTTGTTTACGAACGTTTTTGCCTCCCGGAGCGCCCTTTTTCACTCTCAAAAACTCTCCGAAATTCTCAAAAACAGGCCTAAAATTCTCAAAAAGTGGCCGAAATTCTCAAAAACTTGAAGCACATCAACCTCAAATCCACCCTCCTGCTGTGTACGGAGTGGATGCTGCCTTTTACGGGGTGGGCGCGGTGGATGATGCAGGGGAAAAGCCGCGGGGCGGCTTCGACGGTACGCGTGAAGAAAGGAAGGGAGCAACAATGGCATACGAAAACATCAAGACATACGCCGACCTTGCACGCACCGCCGGGGACATGGTTCTCGCGAATGAGATGGCGAAGCGCCCGCTGGAACTCGTCAGCGGTGACTGCGCACCGTGGGACGAGGTGTTCCAGTGGCATATCATCAGCGACCCATCGTTCATCATGGAGCACACTGACGAGCTTGTGTTCCACGACGAAGAGCTTGACCTGTACATACTCGGTGTGACGCACTTCGGCACAAGCTGGGATTACGTTCCCGCCCCGGACATCCGCTGAGACGCCCTCAGAGCACGGAAAAACCGCCCTCACAGCGAAACGCTGCGGGGCGGTTCTTTTTTTATCCTCTGCGGATAGAGTCGAAATCGAACTCGGACTCATTCTCGGCCTTCGACAGCACCCTCTCGCTCGCTGCCAGCGTCCTGCGCGTGAGGTCTTCGTTGCGGCCAAGAACATCCTCGCGCACCTGGCGCTCGATGCGCGCCTTCTGCTCGTCCATCTGCTCCTCATACTCCGTAGGAAGCACGTTCGGCGCCCGGTGAACCCTAGACTCGCTCTTGCGCCTGCGCTTCTTGGCCTCCTCTTCGCGGCGCTTGCGCTCGCGTTCCTCGCGGACGCGTGCCATGTTGTGCTCCCACAGGCTGCGCCCGTCCGGCATCTCGATGGCCTTCATCTCCTCGATGGCGCATGTCGCCTCGGTCACCTCTTCGAGTTCCTGGCGCTTCATCTCCAGCTCTGTCTCCATGTCGTCCGCCTCGCGGAGCATGGCGCTCAGCTTCACCTTCTGGTCGTCGATGCGCTTCAGGGCTTCCTGCTCCTGTGCGTACACGCGCCACGGAATGGACTCCTTGTACTTGCCCGCATCCGGGTGGACGATGGTGTAGCCGTACTGCTCGGTCAGAATCGACTCGATGAAATCGCGCTCGCGTTCCGCCCATATCACGTGAGAGTTGCGCGTCCAGCCCTCGGAGACGCACCCCTGCTGAGCCAGCGCCCGGTTGAGACTCGTCTGCACGCTGAGCCCGCGCTCGTACCCGTCCGCCCACGGAACGAAGTCGAGGTGCATGTGCATCGCACCGCCCTCGTCGCCGTGGAGGTACGCGCCATAGAGGCGCAGATGCGGGTTGCGTGCGTCCCACGCCGCGAGGTATGCCTTCAGCACAGCCTCGCAGATGTCGTCGGGCACCAGGTACGGCGTCACGAAGTTTCCCTTGCTGTCACGCTTGAACCTGCCCGTCTCCTCGTCAAGCTCCGGCTTGACGGAACCAACGCCTACGATGACCTCGTAGGCGAGGTTCTTGCCCTTCGTACGCGTCTTGTGGTTGACGCGTCCTCGGGAATCAGCGCGCACCTGCTCCATGTAACCATAGACCCCGCCATAGCGGCGGTCGCGGCGCTTCTGCTTAGCGTCGTACTCCTCAATGGCTCGTCCGAACAATTCCTCATACACTGACTCCAACTCCATGTCGCGAAGCACCTCGTGCTTCCCGTCCATGTCGATGTGCTTTTCCCACTTGACGGTGTTCTCATCTCGACGGTTGTGCTCCGTCTTGATTTCGTCATCACCGCCCATGTGGAAACGCACCGTCGTCACTTTGCTATTCGTCATCTTTTCGTCCTCCTAACATATCGTCGTACTCCATCACGACTTCCTTTGTCAGTCGTGATAATCCAGTAGTAGTAGTGTCAAGGGGGAACCCTCAACACTACTACCCTGGACAATGGGGATGCTCCCCCTTGACCCCCTACGAAACCTCCGCAAGAACGTCGCCACATGCCATGTCGCAAAGCTCGGCGATGGCGTTGTTCTTCAGTCGGTACGTCTGCCGCAGGCTCAAGCCCAGGGCTTCTGCAATCTGCGGCCATGTAAGCGCCGGTGTCTCCACGTAGCGCGACGTAAGGACTGCCTGCTTGCGCCAATCGGGAATCATCCCGATGTAGCGCTCGGCTGTGTCCACGGCGGCCGTGTAGTTGGCCTGCGCCTCATCAAGCTCGATGGAGCGCTGCGCCACCATGATGAGCGGCATGTCTGGGTCACCTCCGCCGCCATCCACCTTGTCCTTGTCGTAGCGAATCGCACCGCCCGCGACGCGGGTGTAGGCGCGCTCATAACGCTCGACAGCCCTCTCCAGCTCACGGAGCGCAAACTCGGGCGCTTCGAGAATGAGGAGTGCATCTTCCTTCGTCATATCAATCCCTCCTTTTCGTGTACCGTTCGCAGCCCGCTAGTGGGCTTTTTGGTGCCCATCTGTGGGCTCTCCGTGGTCTCTGAATTACCAGAGCCCATTTGCAGCCCATCTGTGGGCTCTTGCCGGTCTCCGCGTGGGCTTTAATCAGCCCTCACGTGACCGTTTCGCGTTCATTTGCCCATTTGCAGCCCGTTTGTGGGCTTTCTCTGGGCTTCGTAGAGACCGCTAACGGGTCTCCATGAACTCCAGCGCCTTGCGCATGGCTTCGGCGCGCTTGCTGTCGCTCTCACGGAACAACGAATCGAGGAAATCAACCCCGCAGGGCTCGTACGCCTCGGCGCTCTCAAGCTCCGCCCTCATGCTCGCCATGACCTCTTCCTTGAACCCGCGGTGACCAGTGGGCAGGTTCTCCGGGTCTTCCATGACCTCGTGATAGGTGCCGTAGGCGTAGCGGTCGCCGCGTGCCCCATACGTTGCGATAATCAAATCGCCGGAGCCGTACCCGGGGTTAGACCCCCGGTAAACCTCCTCCATGAAATAGCTCATCATTTCCATCTACCTCCTCTTATGCTGCGGCGTATGCACCGTCGAGACGACGGATGCCGCGAATCTTCGTCGTGATGCCCTTGAGACTGTCGATATGGTCAGCCGTTGCGGAGTTGCCCACGTTCGACAAGTCCTTGATGTCGAGTTCCTTGATAAGCGGCTCGACCGCTGCGTGGTACGCCGCGTCAACCATGAACTGACCGTCTCCCGGGTGGTACTCCCACCCGTAAGTCCCCGTGTCGAGGATGTTGCGGACTGAGTTCCTGAAGTCGCGGTACTTCACGCACCCGCGCCCGGAATCGCCGGAACCGTAGCCAGCCACGGTAGAACGAGTACAGCTCCTTCCACGAGATGGCGTCCCACGTCAGCTCGTCCAGCACCTCGCTCAGGAACTCCGCCACGTTGTCGTTGCTCAGGCGGAAGTCGTCCAGGGCGTCCTTGCAATACTGCGGAACCTCGATGCTGTAGTAGTCCGGGATGTCCTCCAGCACGTGCTTCAGCACGTACTCGCGCACCTCCTTGCGTTTGAGGTAGTCCTCCTTGATGTACTTGCGCTCGCGTCCCGTGAAGCACTTGTCGAACGGAACGAAGATGATGCGGCGCAGCATGGAGTCCGTCTTGTCGCGGAACTTGGGCGCATCGTTCAGGCACTGAATCATGAACCCGCGGAACGTGTAGCTGACCGGGTCGCGGTGCTTGATGTTGATGTTCAGGGCGTCGCCCGTGATGATTGCCTTCAGGTTGGCCGTACGCTCCAGATACTCGCCGACGTTGTTCTCGTCCGTGATGATGGCGCTTGCCTTCAGAAGCGGCGTCAGCATGAACTCGCGGCCGAGGGAGTCAAGCGAGAGGGAGCAGCAGTTGCGCTTCCCGACAACGCCGCGGATAAGCTCGCACAGCGTACCCTTGCCGTTGTTCCCCTTCGTGCTGTAGAAGAACGCCGCCTGGTTCCATGCCGTGTTCGGGCGAACCGCCGCACCGATAATCTGCCACAGCAGCTTCGGGGCTTCGGGCTCGTCGGAAAGCTCCTCAAGCCACGAATCGAAGTCCCAGTCGGTGCCGTCCTCGTCGTTGTGGATGAACACGTTCTTGGCGTTCTCGTTGTAATCCGTGCCAATCTTCGACGCGAAGACCCACTCTGGGTCGAATCCCAGGAGCATCTTGGTCTCGTAGTCGAACACCCCGTTGTTCAGAGCGATAAGGTTGCGGTCGTTGCTGCGGAACTTCACGGGAGCCATAGCGCGCAGGAAAGCCTTCGTCTCGTTCACGTCGCGCTGCACGATGGTCGGGCAGGCGTCGCGGATGATGCTCTCGATGGTGTCGTTGTCCGTCGTGTAGATGCCCTCGTCGTGTCCGCTGTCGTTGTACACGGCAAGGGGGCACATGTCGGTGGAGTTGGAATCGCTCGTGCCGTAGTTCATGCGAATCACGTGGTGCTTGAACATGATGACCGACGCCAGCATGTACGGGTTGGGGGAGGCGAGCATCTTGATGTTCTGCTCGACGACAATCTGCGACAGCTCAGCGAGCTTGCCGGGGTCGCCTTTCGCCTTCTCCTTCTCGGCCTTGAGCGTATCGCGGCGATACTTCAGCTCCTCGTTGACCTTCGCGATTTCTCCGTTCACCACACGCGTTAGGTCTGCCGCGAGCGTGTCAAGCGGCATGGCGAGGTAGGTGTCCTCGTCAGCGCGGGCGTTCTCGATGTACTCCTCCGTTGCCCGCTTTATCACCGTGTCCGGTGTGTAAATCATCTCCATCATCTCGTCATTAGTCATTGTCTATTGCCTCCTTTTGTGTTTGAAAAACAAAAAAAGCGGCGAACCCGAGTCATGACATATTGGAAATAAATCCATATGCCACAACTCGGATTCGCCGCTTCTCACTTTGTGTATGTGGAATCGTGCAAGTTATATCCGCTCAGTATCGGGCGGACAGTGAACCCACTTTGACGCTGTGCTCCGTCACCATAAACCCGTCACGGTCTATGGCTTGTGCAGGGCTTATTGGCGTTGCCTGCTAAGGAACTTATGCTCACGAATCTTGTTGTGTTTATTCATTTATCAAAGTACCTGACCGGTTTCCCGGTTCCAAGATGCCCTTCGTTCATCTTGTGACTATATTATAACTCGGGTTGTGTCATACTGTCAACAGTTCGTGCAACCCGATAAATAGCCTGACCTGGGGCAATGCCCTTGCGGAGGCTGATGCTGTCGGCGTCTGCGAGGGGCGGTCTAAAATAAGTTTTTGAGAAAATTTTTGAGAAAATAAGCCCACATACGACAAAAGCCAGCGGGACGTTGCCCGCTGGCCTGTTCGTTCGGTATTTACTCGGTCTCTCTGGCGTCTTCGTCCAGCATGCCGAAGTGGATGAGCGCGTCGATAATCGCCGCACGCTTCTCCGGCGGGCAGTTCGGACGCTTCTTCGCCGACATCCCGGCTTCCTCGTAGGAGAACTGCTTCTCCAGGCCGAACTCGTCCTTGACGTTCGCGATGTACAGCGGGGACACCTTCAGTCCGTGCGTCTCCAGCACGTAAGCCTGAATCTGCTTGTACGTCGGCTTCTTGACCTTTCCGCCCATGCCAAGCTCCGACGGGGTGATGTCAACGTACGCGTAGCTCTTGACGGACTTTTCTCGGGTTAGGAGACATACCGTCTCCACATGGGCCGTGCCAGGGAAAAGATCCACGGCGCAGGCGCGGACGGGGCAATAGCCCAAGGGGGCAAAGCGGGCCACATCCCGGGCCAGAGTGGCCGGGTCGCAGGATACATACACAATGCGGCCGGGTGTCATAGAGGCGGCAGCCTCTACCACATCGGGCGCCAGGCCCTTCCGGGGCGGGTCCACGCAGATCACGTCGGGCCGCAGGCCCCGCTGCCGCAGCTCCGCCGCCAGCCGGGAGGCATCGCCGCACAGGAACTCCACGTTCTCCACGCCGTTGCGGCGGGCGCTGTCCTCCGCGTCCCGG